>Ga0123342_1010410_pt1 | contig 10673 bp, 8 predicted proteins | sample Turbeawhitnodule_FD_89960 | JGI IMG/M metagenome (GOLD analysis project Ga0123342, IMG submission 89960) | Root nodule microbial communities of legume samples collected from Mexico - Turtle bean Mexico white nodule | ecosystem: Host-associated > Plants > Roots > Nodule | place: Mexico: Nepantla... | reverse complement strand
TTGCGTTCGGAGTTCCCAAGGAGGAGGTTCTAAGAGTGTTCTTGCAGATAGCACAGTTGCCAGAGGCGGGTCAAGCAAGCGACAAGGCAATTCCTCCACGCTCGAGTTGTCGGCAGGATCAATCAGAATTTTCAAACATTAGAATTTTGTAAATTGGTTGTGTTACCGTACTACTCATATAGTTTGGTTCAATTATTTATGTGAATTGTCTTAATGAATGCTTTGACGAAGTCATAAAAATGATAGAAACTATCTCTGTGAATTTTGGATTATACAAAATTTGCTGATGAAGATTTTACTCTTAGTATTATTGAATACGGTACATCATTTTTCAGAAATGAAATCAAACATTAGATATGGAAAGATAAAACCTGAAATACGTTAAAAAATCAATGGAACTGAAACTTGAAACGTTAGCAGCTAAAAGAATCAAAGACAGACACATAAAAACGACAAAGCATAACTATTTTTTCTACGACAAACCGTAACTATTTTTTTCTAGAATATTTATCGTGTGGGACTCCAAACAATTGTTTCAACAATGCATTAGAAATAATTATCATTCTTCCTAAATATTTGAAGGTATAAAGATAAACTAAAAAATTAGAGATGTTAAAGTGAGTTATCTCGCCAGGCCTCTCTCTAATTGGATAGAAGGTGTTGATATTTTTAGTTTGTTATTGATTCCTTATTACTAATTAAATTAAAATAAAAAAAATAATTTAAAAATTGAAATTTTGTAGTGTATTATTTGAAAAATATAATTGTGAAAGAAAATGTAATTTAGATTAAGAAGATTTAGATATTAAGGTTAAGTTTGTTTTTATTATATATATATATATATATATATAATTTAAAAGTAGAAAAAGTAAAAGTAAAAATAAAAATCGGAGGTGCTAGTCCACGAGTCTGCTCTTAGGTATGAGAAATTAGAATTTTGACTCTATTATGATTAGGACGAATTAATAGCGAGACAACTTAGCATGAGACAGATAAGTAATAAAATGATAATAAAATATTATTTAATGAGGAGTGAAATTGACACCTTAGTCAAATGCTATTTAAATTGTAAATGAATTTATGAAATTAAAATTTGTATTTAACTTAACACTCAAATAAATTATCAAGAAATTTAACCGTTGAATTAAATTATTTTACAAATGATTAAAAAAGATAAAGTTGTGCTTTTATAAATTCTTCAACTTACAATCTAACTTTCACTTTCTTGTAATTCAAACCACTTTACTCTAATGAAGGTAAAATTTTACTAAAGTTATTCACATTAAATTAATTAACATATGAACAGTTTTAATCACATGCAAAAGATCAAGGTAGAAAGAAATATACATATCAAGTGTTATTTTTACATAATCAAAGAAACATGACTGAAAAATCAATAAGTAATTAGCATTATGAAGATTCATTAAATCATTGTATAACTAACAACTTCAGAGAAAGAGTAAGCAGATCTAAAGGCTAAGCTATGAACAAAATGCTTAGAAAAAGGAAAACTAACAAAATCACAATCACAATTGATTCCCTCAAGCTCAAAGTAGTTCAACTACCCATTACAAAATAAAAATACACAAAGAAACTTTTAAAGAAAATAAATCCTCAATTCTCTTTGCTTTGATCCTTTCCACATCAAAAATGCATTTAAATTGTATGAAAGATTACTTCTAATATAGCTTATGTTGGCCAATGACCTTGATAATCTCTCAAAGAAGTCACTTGAGTCATTGATGAGAAGTTTTTGATGCATTTAAGAATTTGTCTAGATATGTTGTTTAGCGAGAGATCCAAGAGCTAAATGTGTTTTAAATAACAAATTTGCAATCGTAAACTTTCATTGAAGTAATTTTTTCCCAAGCTTAAAAATGGTAGCTTTAGCAATTTGCTCCCAATCCAATATGGAATAGATCTTTATAATCTATTTTCTATCATATCTAGCATCACTAACTTTGTGCAATTTCTCAAAGAAGAAGAAATTTCACGGTTAAGTTATTGTTTCTCAATAATACTTGAAGTTCATGGAGTGATCCCATTGAAGTAGGATTTTTTTCAAAAAAATTGTTCTGACTCATGTTAAAATAAACCATTGATTTGAAATTGGTCAAACAATCTGGAATTTGTCCATAAAACTTATTATTTTAAAGGTCTAATCAGTATAATGTTCCAACTACACTGCTAGAGCATAAAAATCGAAAAGAATATGTGAATTTATTGTTAGACGAATCAAGATAAATCAAACCTAGTAAAATGATGGAATATGACCTTGAAATTGATTTTATCTAAGATTAAGGTAATAGAAATTATTATGTAGTGACAAATCTAGAATCATGCCTTGTAGATTTTTGTATGAAATATTGATATCGACGGATCAAAATTCGTATGTAAAATCAACATTACATACGAAATTTGTATGTAAACAGGTATTACATACAGATATATAATCCGTATGTAACTTTGGCACCATGAAGCAGAAAGTAAAATAAAATATGTAGTGGATGAGATTTGAAATCAGGTTCCTTCAATGGTCAAAGAAACTTTCACCACTACACAAGACAAATTCTTTAGTATTATTATGATTTTTAATATACTTATTATTATTAATAATATAAATAATATTCAAAATATGAATAATATTCAAAATATGAATAATATTCAAAATATGAATAATATTCAAAATATGAATAATATGAATAATATGAATAATATAAATAATCTATACTTATATATAAAGGGGATTCCCCTCTTAACTGCTCTTAATTTCTTTTTCTATTTTATCCTTATATTAATATTTAATTTTATTATTGTATTATGGTCATTGTGTCATTTCTTATTCCTCTCTTAACTGCTCTTAATTTTTTTTTCTTATTTTATCCTTATATTAATATTTAATTTTATTATTGTATTATGATCATTGTGTCATTTTTTTTTCTATAATATTTGGTTTACATAGTGGGGCGGTTTTGAATTGAAATAGAGCTGGAAAAGCGGTTTTGGATTGAAAGAGATGTGGAGAAACAGTTATGAATTGAAAAAGAGGTGGAGGAGCGGTTATGAATTGAAAGAGAGGTGGAGGAGTGATTATGAATTGAAAAATATGATTTATTTTCAAAATCACTTACATAAAGAAAGGGAGTTTATTTTCAAATTCAGTTACATAAAGAAAGGGAGTTTATTTTCAAAATCAGTTGCATAAATAAATGGAGTAACTATTCAAATTCGGAGAGAAAAAAAAATATCAGAGAAAATAACAAACGTGAACAATTTTATTATTACTGAGCGGTTACCACTTTCTTCAGTAGTTTTCACCGTTTACATCCACTTTCTTACGAAGGAGTAGTTTTCACCAGTTACATCCACTTCCTTATAAGGAGTAGTTGAGCGTTTACCACTTTCTTCAGTAGTTTTCACAGTTTACATCTACTTTCTTACGAAGGAGTAGTTTTCACCAGTTACATCCACTTCCTTATAAGGAGTAGTTTTCACCAGTTGCATCCAAAGAAAAAAAATGCTCATAAATTTTGACACATTTTGAACTTTCTTCCTTCACGCTCCATGTTCTTCTCCTACTCTCACCCGTCTTAGTCCCTCTTCAATCACCACTGTACAACAACAACCACCATTGCTTCCTCCTTTTCACACTTCCCAAAGCGTTCGAAGCAGAGACGCGTCTCATTGTTATAGGATTTGAACATTTTTGTTTCTATTGCTTTCTTAATTTTTTTTATATTTTTGTATGAATCCTAAGCCCAACTTTTCGGGCAAAGTTTTTATGTCTACTGATGCTTTGATCTATTAGATATTACATAAGTTAGAAGTTTGGTAATTTGTATTTAGTTTATTATTTTATCTTTTCAACTTCTTTGCCATGGAAGACGTGAATTCAATTGATATGGTGATAGATTCTACAACTTCCAACATACAACCCTTGCATAAGGCGTTTGATGAACATGAAAGTTACTACTCTAAACTTGAAATGAGAAGATCTTGAATAACATTACCATTTGCATTATGTTTTTACATTGTTTGCTGCTCCATTTTTTTTAAACCTTAATTTTAATCTTGATAACCTTACAAAGTTCAACATTACACCCAAGTTAAATCAAAATTTAATATTCAAAAACAATAAAATGAAAATATAAAAAAATTAATATAAAATCTTAATAAAACTATTATTAGTGGTCGCATTTAGATAATTTACATGTCTTCTCATATAATTTAATATTTATTAAAATTATATGAATATATAAATAGTAAAAATGAAAAATGGGGATACACAAACACTTACGTGCCTGTGTTCCCGCTAGTATGAATAATATGAATAATATGAATAATATGAATAATATGAATAATATTAAAAAATATTAATAATATTAATAATAGGAATAATATTATTAATATTAATAATATGAATAATATTATTAATATGATTAATATTGTTAATATTAATAATATGAATAATATTATTAATATGAATAATATAAATATAATATTAATAATATGAATATAATATTAATAATATGAATATAATTTATATTATTATTATTATTAATATGATTTATATTATTATTATTATTAATATAATTTTTATTGTTGTTATTAATATAATTTTTATTATTATTATAATTAATATAATTTATATTATTGTTATTAATAATATAATTTTTTTTTATTATTAGTATAATTTATATTATTATTAATATAATTTCTATTATTTTTATTATTTTTATTATTATTAATATAATATTATTGATATAATTTATATTATTAATATAATTATTATTATTAATAATAAGTATAAATTATATTAATAATAATATAATAAGTATAATAGAAATCATAATATGACCAAAGAACTTGTCTGTTTTAGTGGTTAATGCTTCTAGTGGTCTTGCCTGTTGTAGTTAGAGCCATAAGCTTGTTTTGCTTATGGTCCAACAAACTATTTGATTTGTTTATCAGTGTACACACATCCAATTAACCTCAAAGTTGTTGCATTTTGTCCATTGTTGAGTTGAGTTTGTACCATAAAATTTTCACAAACAAATACGCCATGGACAATTTAGGACCAATCACTGCCAATTTCTCTAGAAATTTTTGTTTTATAATCCATTTTAGATATTTTCATAGGTTCCTTTGTATATGCTAGCCTTTCTTAAGTAGCCTTAATTTTTCCTGTCAAACATATTGACTTCATTTGCTGTTTATCACATTATTTTCTCTTTGTGTTTAGCTTCCAAATTTATCTTTTCTTGCTTTCTTTCTGGGCTTTTATAGGTGCAAGGACTGTGGTACATTGTTGTTGAGTTTTGGTGCCCACGGAAGTTGTTTAGCCAGCTTTTGAAGGAACATCTTTGACATTGTGACTCTTTATCAAAAGAAAATAAAGGACCACACAATATTCAACTTCTACTATTTAAGTGTAATGCCATAGCCTTCCTACAAGCCAAACACACCACGCATTTTCACAAACACCTTGTATTCATTTCTATTTTTTATTTTGCTTCTCATATTGTGTCACAAAATTTTGTGTAGTCTTGTATCTTGCTTTAATTTTTCTTTACCTTTCAATTTTTTGGGAAAATGCTCCAAAGGCAATCCCAATAACTTTTGTAATATTTTCGTGCATTAGTGTATCAATGTGTTAGTGGGCTCTAAGTGTTCACTACACTCTCACTATAGGACTCGTTTAGTTTCCATTCTTTCATTGCATCATCCTTGCTTTACTTTTTGTTCATATGTTTTTTCCTTTATTTTTGTTGCCTTTTACGTCTTTGTGATACGTAGGGTTTTATTTTCTTACAAATAATAGACCTTTCTTTGGTCTTAGGTTCATTCTTGCATTTCCATATAATTTTTTTTCCAAAAAATTGTTTGAAGTTTCTTGAGAAAACTTTTGTGAGAAATATTTGAGGTAAGCTCTGGTTAGGCAAACCTTGATACTTAAGTAGTCCATTGTGACTCACCTCGCTTATCTAGGAGTGAACTTAGAGACTTCTCACTTTTGACTTCCTTGATTAATTTCACTAAAACCATTTTAATTTTTAATTTAAAAAAAATCTTTTAACCATGATTGATCTGTCAAATCATTCTAGTGTTCAAGGAAATCTAATTGAACAAACTCAATGGATTTCATAAATAATCTTATCACAACTCCAAATCATAGGTCTAGGAGTAGACAGAAAGAAAGTTCTCATAGACTTAAGAGTATAATTCATCATAGACCTTCCCATAGTAATGAAGAATATAGTAGTCACCATAATGCAAAATACTATCAAAATCCTCCTAGATACCAAAAACATAAGTCTCATTATCATTCTAGAGAACCTAAGATCGACCTTCCTTCTTTCTATGGCACTGTCGATGTAGATGATTACTTAAGTTGGGAGATGAAGGTAGAATAACTTTTTAACTTTCAACAAATCGATCATGAAAGGAGGGTGACTTTAGTAACCCTTAGTTTTCAAGATGCTGTCATGACTTGGTGGAATGCTTACACTAGAGACCTTAGTTTACACCATAATCCATTAACTAAATATTGGAATGAACTTCGATCGACTAAGGAAACGATACATACCATCGTACTGATGACTATTTTACGACACGGGTACCGAGTCAGAAGTAATAAATTATCCCTAAATATAAGAAAATGTGTAAAAGTTTGTTTGTATCATAAATTTGTAGGAAATTAAATAAAAACAAAGTAAATGATTTGGATGAGTTAATTGAAAAAATTGGGATTGAGATTCATTCTTCTCATTCATTTGTATTTTCAATGAATAAAAACATATAACATTTCATTTTGATTATCATATAAAAATCATTCATATTGATTTCGTATTAAGATAGTCTCCTTAATATTGATTCCTCGCATATTTATAAAACTCCTTACAAACAAATGTTATAAAGAAATTAACATTTCAAATCTATTCCTAGCATTCAAATATTTTAAGCATTATCATTTAGATAATATGCTTAGAAATATTTTCCATTCAAATTTAAGGATCAAAATCATGAATAAAGATTCAAACTTTAATAATAAAATGACAATACCAATCATCAATCAAGAACAAAATATTATAAACAAATATTACCTATGATGTCTAAGGGAAGAATTACCCTCAATCCGAAAAGGGAAGAATTAGCCACTCACATTGGCCATTACAAGCATGATGTTTTTCCTTGATGACTGCCTCCTTTAGAGTTTTCTGTCTCTTATTCTCCCAATGATGTCTAAGGTTATGCCTCACATCTTCTATTTAACCTAATTGGGCTTGGACTAAGTGACATCTCTCTTAAGCGAGATATTACTTGCTTAAGCAAGTTTTACGGGAAAAAGTCCAACATCACTGAAGTGAACTCGCTTTAGTGAGCCTTGGGCGAGTTTTGGGTGAGTTCTTCTGGAGAATAAAAAACAAACTTTTTTCTCAAACTCGCTCATGCGAGATATTTCTTGCTCAAGTGAGTTTCACGAGAATAAAAAAACCAACTTGTCTTTTCATCTTGTCTTTAACTTGTCCATTCTCCTTTAGCTATTTTATCTCAATTTTCCCCTAGAATCCCAAAATTAACATAAATTTGGGAATAAATCGTTTATATTCATCTTATAATCCAAAAAATACGTAAACAGGTTCAAATTTTTAAATTAGGGATTGAATTATAACTATTTTATCAATTAAAATTCATAAGTGCTTATATTTTTGTATGAAAGATTACTAAATTATGACACTTATCAACTCTCCCAACCTAGAATATTGCTTGTTCTCAAGCAAAATAAATGCATATAAATATTAGGTAAGTGTTTCTCTCTATTTCCATTGAATCCTAACAAATCACACTTGCTTTTCATTTCATCTTCATATATCAATCATATTAGAAACATGAGTCTTAAAGTCTTTTGCAGAGTTATAGTGAAGTTGGGCTTCCAAAAAATATTGGTTTTTTAGATAATAAAATGCACATTTAAAAGAAGAATAACATACCTACAATCCTATTACAATACATATGTGCTATCTAATTCACCATTTTCTTTGAGTTTAACACTTTTCCTCATTATCTTTACTTATTCATGATTAAACATGCATTTTTTTCTCTTCTTCTCTTTTTTTTTAATCAAAGATAATAGAAACAAAGTATTCCTATTTCAAACCAAATAAAGCATTTAAACTTAAATTATTCAAACAACTAAAACCAACCATTCCCTCTTTTATATATAAATTGCATCTATGTTCTCTTTCCTTAAAGATGCTAGTTGGTAGGACAATATATTCTTGGTTAAAAAAGGGTTATTTACAAAGATATAATCAATTAAAATAAAGGTTGGCTATTTGACCATGGGTTTCTAATTAATACAAATTCCTTAATCATTTTCATGCTCTTTTATGATGTAACATAAAATAAAAAATCAAACAACCAGAATTGTCAAATCATCAATGAAATTCTCCAACTGTTTAAGATTCACACACACTTACTTGAGTTACTTAATCTAATTCCTTATTGTTTGTCATTATCTGTTCCAACTAATCTTCCTGTTAAATTTTCATGTACCACAATCTCAACTACATTTGAATATGGATTCAACACATTTTGTTTTCCAACCCGTGTCTGTATCATTTCACTATTCTAATCTTTAAACACAAAGTCAGATTAATACTTTTTCCACAATTCAAATTAATATTCGAGTTCTTACTATAATATTTAAGAACAAAATAAAACTAAAAAAACAACAACTCAATAATTAAAATAAAACTTAAAATAAATCAACAATAAATCTAAAAATATAAGCAAATTTAACAACTAACAATATAAGAAATTTTAAAAAACTAAAAGGAAATAACTAGAAAGATAAAACCATGTTTTTGTTATGCTTTATGATGAATCCTCTCTTCTTAGCAATTCATCAAGCTCTTATTGAACTCTCATCTATAGTTGTAGATGGTTATGCTTCATCTATTGGACCTGCCCCCTGAAAAAATACTACATTTCCCCATTCCATGCAACATAAGCTCCAAACTAATCTAGAGGCATACAAGGGCTATGTTACCCTTGAGCACACATGTTTCGAAACGCTCAACTCGCCCAAGCGAGTTTCTCTGCACAATAATTCCAATTTTTGAAAAATAACATGGAATTTATTAATTAGTATCAAAGAAAAAAACTAAAAAAAAGAATAAACATTCAATAGAAAAAATATAAATATATTCTAGGTTGCTTGCTAGAAAGCACTTGTTTGACGTCATATAGCTTGACGCCTGTTTCTCTGTGGTGGACGACCCCTTTGTTTCAACAATTTCTTGGTTACAACTTTAGTTATTTTATAGTATGGACTTCTAAGTTTAATAGTTCCATCAGTCTTGATTTCTTTGACAACCCATCAACTTGACCCTTTTCGCTTAGCATTTCTAAACATAATTGGTTGACCAGGTTTAAATTCATCTTACACTAATTGCATCTTGCTAAACCTTGTTTTCCTCCTTTATATCTGATGTAGATGGATCTTTATTAGTGAGTTTTTTTTTTCACAGATTCGGGTACAAACTTTTTCTTCTTTTCAACTGCTTGTGAAGTACAATGATGTATAACTTTCTCTAAGATATTTGAAAGGTCCAACTGCTCTTTAGTTTTAGAAATGACTTCCTTTCCTGCATCTGTTTTCAAGACATCTTTCCCTGCATTAGAATGTTTCAAACCATCAAAACATTAAGAGTTACCTCATCATGTTGAGCTCTGACTTTAAGATTCCCCTCATCAACAATAATAATAACTCTAGCGGTTTTCATAAATGGGCATCCAAGAATGAGAGGAACTTCAACATCTTTCTCTCCATGATTACTGTTGAATCAAGTGTGTTCAAGCTTTGAAGAATCCAAATCCTAAGCGTTTGATGGAAGGCTGGAGGTGCTTGATGTTGCTGAGGTGCTACAGAATAGGATCTGGGGTAGATTATATTTGTAATCCACTATTTGTTGAATCTAAAGCTTAAGTGTTTTCAAATCTTTTATGTTTAAAGTGTTTTTCAAATTAAGTGAAAAACAACCTGTTGTTTTGTCGAAACAAGCGATTGTTTTATACTTAGGTGTTTTTGAAAAAGTTTGAAAACTATTTTGGATAGTTGACTTGCTGTCAAACCAAAACAACTGATTGATTCGCTATTTCAACCGATTGTTTGTTTGAAATCCTAACATAAATAGTTTTGTTAGTTGAATGAGCTTTAATTGATTTCATAACTGAATACGCTCCTGCTTTAAATGCTTTGACCAAGATTTGAATACTATAAATAGTTTGTTACTGTTTTATAACAAATAACAAGAAAGAAAAACAAATTTGAGTTTTTCAAAGAGTTTTCAAGCATTTGAGTTTTCACTTGAGTTTTGGTTATTCAAGAGAGAAGTGGAATAGGATTACTCTGTATTAATTTCAGTTGATTCTGTAATAGTGTAATTCATTCTGTAATTTGTGTACATTCTGGTGTTGTAAAGCCAAGAAGGGTTGTGTGCTCTTGAGGTTGTCAAGATCAACATTCTTGGAGGAGTGTGTGTTGTGCCAAAGGAAGTGTGTGTCTTGAGGGGATCAAGGTCACTTCTTTGGTGGTGTGTGTATGTAATCTGGATTTGATTACCTAGTGGATTCCCCAGTGGTTTCTGGGAAACTGGATGTAGCTCTTG
>Ga0123342_1010409_pt1 | contig 10675 bp, 2 predicted proteins | sample Turbeawhitnodule_FD_89960 | JGI IMG/M metagenome (GOLD analysis project Ga0123342, IMG submission 89960) | Root nodule microbial communities of legume samples collected from Mexico - Turtle bean Mexico white nodule | ecosystem: Host-associated > Plants > Roots > Nodule | place: Mexico: Nepantla... | reverse complement strand
TCTCCTAATTATATCAGTTCATGTATATTCACAAAATTATTTATTCATGGAATAACAGGCCTCTACCTAATGAATGGTTTCAGTCTCAAAGCATAATCCCAGCAAACAGGCTCTAATTCTAATAATAGATCCCGAATTTTTGTTTGGATACTATGAGTGGTAATAAAAGTAGAAGATAAAATGAGTTGAATGTTTCTTATAAAGATGAAATTAATTTTGCATTTAATTAATTTTTATTGATGTGTTGACTATTGTAATTAATATGGCATTATTTATCCGATTCTAGATTTAATTATATTGAAAAAAAGAATATTGTTTTATGTGGTGGTGAGTGGACACCACCCTTGCGTGTCATAGTGTATCTAATTCCTATTATTGAAATTAAGTTGGAATATCTAATGTTGATGACCATCCAAACATCTTTTTTAGACGAGAAAAGAGGAAATGAAATAGTTGTTTAGAATGTAATTATAATTAGCTTGAGCTTAACATAAAGTAAATTTTGCATGCAGAGGCGGAGAGATACGTAGTGGAGGTATATCTAACGCATTCATTAATGATGATGAAGGTCACCAAAACGCTTTTATGGCAGACATCCAAGCTACAGAGATTCACACTGCGTTCAATAACAAAAAAAAGGGTCATCAATTTTTTCCAAGGCTTAGAGTTACTAGGTATATTCCAAAAGAATCTTTGCTCTTCTTAGACTTTTACCATGTTTAATTCACAACTATTTTATAGGGTATTGCCTTTTTTTCATTTTTGCATTCCAAATATTTCACATAAATTTCCAAAAGTCATTAGGTACATTTAGTCAACATTGTTTTGGATTAACATTTTTGAACTTTTAGAACACTTAAAATTTTAAAACTGTTTGAATTAGTTTAAAGATGAATTTTCACATGAGATAATTGTTAGGGATAAAAGTGGGTGGGATGTGACTGCAATGACAGTGAAATGTATGTACTGTAAGATTGGTCGGATGCCTTTCAAATATTTAGTCATTATTGGAGCAAACATTTACTATAGCATGAGGATGAAAATTAATCTAGTGTAGGATATTTTTCTCATTTCACCTATTGATTATTAAAACAGAAAACACAGATGAAGAAATTACATTCTACTTTGATTAATCTCACAATCCAAAAAAATTACAAAGAGAGGAAAATTCATCATTTTAATTACAAACTCAATAGAAAAAATATTTTGGAAGAACTTACTTAAAAATATTAAAAAGTAGATTTTAAGTCTAACTCGATCTTATAAAATCTGCTTAAAATTTATTTTTTAATATGACATTTGAGCTATTTAGAACACATTTTAATGAGAGTTTGGTAAGTTTACTAGACCACCTGTTATGAGATCATTATTGAATTATCTATAAATATATAGTCTCATTCACCTTAGCATGAATGAGGTGGGTAGTCTCATTCACCTTAGCATGAATGAGGTGGGTTGGAGATTTCATATCAATTAGAAATTAAGACATTTTTTAATATATAAGTCAGTATAAACTTCACCTTATAAGATTAAGTTAGACTTAAAGTTCAATTCTTAATAAAAAAATTACTTTAAAAAATTGAATTAAATTTTAAAATAAACAAATTCTGAATATAAAAATCTACAAAAATTCTCATCAAAATTTTTTGATCATGATCATCTGTTTGATATGATATTACATTTTACTCATTTCAAAATGTTATATACATTTTAAAAAGTCACCACTTAGGATTTAATCAAAATTGACATGTGCAATGCTGAATGAGCATGGTTAGAATTCCATCTCCTTCTACTTTCATCATTAATTTTGTCAATCCATTACACTAAGTTACTATACAAGTTTAACACATTGTGACATGTCTATATTTTGACTCTGAATTGGGTGAATGTAGTGGTGGGTCAAGCCAGGCACCGAATTTAGAAGAAAACCACCTCCTCAATTTTTTAGAGTTCATTGCAAAATTGTTCGGAAGAGGAAAGTACCCGGCTAATTCTAAAGGAAAACAGATTTAAGAGCTTAATGCAGTGAGAAGCACAAAGAAGATGTTGAAGTAATCTCCTTGGATTATAAATATGGAAATCCACTCTCTAACATTCTGGTTGCAACCATTGCAATCAAAACTTTATTATTATCATCTTTTTTCTATCAGTACTCACTTTTTGCAATACTCTTCCTCTGGATCTTCTTTATGCTTATTGCATTTCCGTTTTCTTCTTCACCTAGGCTTTCTTTTTATGCTAAGAGATTGCTCTTGATTTGCTGTTTTGACGGGTTCATTATAAGATCTTATCCTTATCTTTCTTAGTTCCGGAAAAAACTATTATAATGATAACTGCAAATGTGTTTAGAAAATTTAGTGCTTCACTCTATTTAAATTGGTATTTTTATATTCTTTTTCATGTACAAGAGACAAAAATAGAAAATTGAAGAAATATTGTGTAAAATAATATTATATCAAAACATTATATATACCTATCACCCTTTATAGTTTAATCAATACATTTCATTTTTTTTTATATAATAAATATTTAAATTAGTTTTGTAATGGCTAGTTGAGATAAATAGTTTTACCATCTTATTATTTTTCCAAAATTTTAATTATTTTTTATTATATTTATTTGCCAATCAAAGAAAATTAATTAATATTAAAATGGAAAAAATATAAGTACATTAGTTAAGTAACATAATTAATACGTAAATAAATTTTTTCCAAAATTTTAAATTATTTTTATTATATTTATTTTCCAATCAAAGAAAATTAATTAATATTAAAATGAAAAAATATAAGTATATTAGTTAAGTAACATAATTAATACGTAAATAAAATTTGGTTAAGGATACCTCATTAAAAAATATAATTATAAAATAATCAAATAGGTAAACAAGTTGCTGTTAGCAAAACCCTAATAAACAAATATAATTAAAATTTAAAATAAACTAAAAAACTAAATTAATAAAAGGGACCGTGCGTGGATATAAATTTAATAACATAAATATAAATTAATAAATCGAACATAAAGAGCAATAAGTGTCTATCAATTTATTCAGTAGCTCATTCGTCTCCAAACGTCTACTCGTGAGATTTTTAATCTTTTACCTTTTAAATAAAAATAAGTGACTATTAAATCAAAATAAACAAGAATTCCAATTAAACAACATAATTGAATTATCAACTAAAATTAGTTATGAAAAATCTAGAATATAAATGTTTTTGGGAACGTGAATCGAGTAGGGGAAGAACGGCAAAGGAAGATCCAAGAGTTGGATGTAAGAGACGATGAAAGTGAGCTAGATGATTCTAAGAGGGAGGAAAGGAGACTTTTGTTAGCAGATCAAAGTTGAAATCTTTTCAAGCAAGAGGTCGTTCTGCACCAAAAAAATCCATCTTAAATGGTTGAAACAAGGCGACCAAAATACTAAATTTTTTCACTCGAGAGTGAAGTGAAGGAGAGTGAGGAACGAAATTAATGGATTAGTTGAGAATGGTCAGTGGTGTGAGGATAGGGAGTTGTTAAGGCAAAGGTGTGGGAGCTTTTCAAAGCCAGATTTGATGGGGGTTTCGGAGCCTTAGGTCAGGTTAAACAACGTTCGCTTTAATACTATCTCTGCATACGATAATGCGCAATTGGTAGGAGTATTCTTTGATGAGGAAGTTAAGTCAGCTGTCTAGAGTTGTGACAGTGCGAAGAGTCTTGGTCCAGATGGTTTTAACTTTAACTTCATCAAATTCTGTTTGAATTTCTTAAAGGAAGATTTTATTTTGGCGGTGAATGATTTTGAGGTTTGTGGTAAATGGCCTAGGCGGTCAAATGCTTATTTTTTATGCTTGATTCCTAAGTCTGACAATCCGCAATAACTTAGTGATTTCATACCCATTTCGTTAGTAGGGTGTGTGTACAAAATCGTATTGAAGATTCTGTCTTTAGGCTAAAAAAGGTAATTAGTAAAGTCATCGACCTTAGACAATCTGCTTTTCTCGAAGGAAGATGGCTTCTGGATAACATTCTTGTGGTCAACGAAGTCTTGATGAGATGAAGAGGAAGAATAAAAACTGCACTTTTTTAAAGGTGGATTACAAGAAGGCTTATGACTCTGTGAGATAGTATTTTATTTACCACATATAAGGAAGACTCGAGTTCTGCGAAAAGTGGATATCTTGGATTAAATATTGTTTGGAATTAGTTTTAGTGTCTGTTTTAGTAAAGGTTGAAATCCTTATTACTCATCATGTCTTTTCTAACTATATATATCACATCACCATCAATGTTACTGTCAACTTATTCATGATGCATTTAGAATATATAATTCAGAATGTATTTTGAATAAAAAATATATTATGGAATACACGTAAATACATTTTAAAAATATATAATCTAAAATGTATTTTTGGATCCATGCATTTTGAGATCTAAAATACATTCTAAATTGTATATTTCAAAATATATACAAAATTTTAAAATAGGTTTAAAAAAAAATAGGTTTCAGATTGTTGAATCTAATTTTTTTTTAGATTACCAATCTAGAATAAACCACTATCAATAACAATGAAGTTAGACTCAAAAATTGATCCTCTTCAAGCGGCGAGACAACGGGATTTGAGGTAGTTGATAACTGCACCACATTGTTGCAATGGAGCCTCTCACACACAAACACAAAAGAAGGGGTGCACAACATAGGAAAACTATGAAATGGGGAGAAAGGAAAATCTAGGTTTATTTTATAAATCTGAAGAGGTGAAAATTTTGTCATTTCACCAACCCCATAGTGATACAACTTGAAACCATGGGGTGCAGCCTGTAACATCCCTCTTTTTAACCCAAACAGTTGTTATTGTAAAAAATGGTTTTACATCCCGCACCCAAAAAATTCCACTACACCTTCATATAATTTGAAAAATCATTTTTATCCTTTTAAAATTGCATTTCTCAATGTACAATTCAAAATAAAAGATGTATTTTATAATGTAAAATTCATAATGCATCATTCCAAAATACACTGCATTGTACATTTTGAAATACCCAATACGTATTTTAAATTATACATTATGTAATACATCATTTTAACTTTTTTTAATTATATTTATATTCTATTTGAATTAATTTCAAGTATAATTAATTAATTTTAAAAAGTATTTTTAATTTTAAGTATAAATAATTTATTTAATAGAAAGATATTTTTTTAATAGAAACAATATTCATCAAAAGTGAATATTCGGGAATGATATGATAATATCTCATATATTCATATTCAATTATTTTTACAATATCATTATTAAATTGAAAAATACAAAATCTAAATATTAGAATGTCAACTTTTTTTTTAATACACTACATTAATTGAACTAGTGTATTAGATTCTTGAAAAATAAAAACAAAAATTGATAGTACATAATAATTGAAATAACTTATAAAAAAAAGTATGTTCTGTTGTGATGACAGTCGTGTTTGACCATCATCTAGACTATATGGTCCATGATGCGACAAGACATAGGGTTTATCTTCATCTGCTTGAGGAAGTACATAAGGGAATGACACTCATCTGAACTAGTGCATGTATTCGACTGCACATGCTGAGGGATGTGAAACCAATGTCACATTGATAACAAGGTGTCCAACAAAGTGCAACCATTAGTCATCAATAATAGCAAATACACCTCCTTCAAAGGTGGTGAAGTCTCAGGAATCGTTTGCTCATACCCAAACTGAAATAGTACAAGCTCAGACAAATGGTGTTTTGAGCACATCCCGAACGATTAACTAGGCTTATGGTCATTGTAAGGAGTCCAGAACACCAACATGAGTAAGATTGTCTATCTACGTGTGCATAGACCAACTGTACACATATGGCATCCAATAACATAACGACACACCCGAGGGAGGAGGTCCTATACGTTGGAGTGATATCTTTGATTCCCACACCTGGTTAATCCATTATGAACTAAATATTATTCATATATTTAATTGAAAATATATAAATTATTCAACTTTTATGTATTATTTACATGTAATAGAATGACAGATCCTCCTAACTACTTTGTATGCAGGGAGGAAGCATCCCCCAACTAGTTGTATGTGTGGGTGAGTACAAAAACTCCACATGCGTACTCATCACACATCCTAAGATTGTCAAATAGTGGCAAGTACGATACACTAAATGATGTCATACTTTTATTAAAAATTATGTTCCTAACTAGATGCAACAAATAAACATGAGTTTTGAACTCCCATATGTGGTGTACGATGCACCCAACCAAATGCAACAAATAAACACTTCGCGTAAGTAACTTAGTTGGACAGGAGCACCACGACACTGTTCAACTTTGTTGTGGTGTTATCGAAATCTACTCTAAGTAGCTCAACCAACAATGATGGCCTTGATTGAAATCCAACATTACTTTCATACAAAATTTTACACAATGGAGAGATGGACCAATACAGACACATAATCCACAGTGATGGAAAATATTGGTGTTGTGGTGCCATTTCTCAACAAAGGTTGATATGAGACCTTTATCCGCGGTCTCATAACTAATGTTGCACAGTGGAAACAATTTGGTGTTAAACACCATGACCTCATTTTGGGATGAAATATCCCAAACTTACTTAACTTGCGTATGTGGGATACCAACTTCATTTCCAATTAATCGTCACCCTTCCACAATCTGCAAGTCATGTGGTTGGTGTAACTTTGTAATAATGACATATCAGTATGTCCCCCATAAAATCTTACTCCAATTTCCCAATACTTTTTTGTAGCAGATGGTAGCAACACATCACCATTAATGGCATTCACGTAACTTGTTCCCTATATGTTCTACAAACTAGTGTTGTCGATCTCTGTCTAGCTTGCGTTTAAGATGATGATGCACTTATGGTTCTGGTTGTATCTCTAACAATAATAATAACAAACAATCAATAATTTTTTTAAAATTGATATACATTTTGGATTGTGCATTATGGAATGTATTTTTGGATCCAAAAACTAGGTTACACACATAACCTGTAAGAACAAAATATACCATAAATACTTATCTGTTCAATGACACTTCTCTAATTATACTTTCAACAACTCTCCTACTCACGTTTGAAGGAAGAAAATTTGGAAGAGGTGCAAGGATGCAACAAAAGGTAGAAGAAGAGGCGGGAAAAAGAAATGAGAAGTGTGTTAAATATAAGTAAAAAAAGGGATTGTTTAATCTTTTCACAAGAAGTATGGGGTTGCAGTTGAAATTTATGGTGGTGCATGATGCAAAGCCCTATTAGAAAAAATCATTGTTCAGGCCCAAGGTTGGCCTGCAAATAGTAAGGCCAAGCAAGGTTAGCCTGCAAAGTGAGTTTTTTTTTTCTTATATATATTATAGCTTTTCCTTGTAGACAAATATTTAGCAATTTACAAGTCTTGAATGATTTTTTTTTATCGGCACAAGCCTTGGATGATGAAACTAAAGGTTAGATATTGTCATAATTACACTTAACATAAGTACATTAATGTTCTTCCACAAATTTGATTACACATTTATTACTCAATTATCATTATTCTACTAATTTTATCTACTGTATGGCCTCCATAATTTTATTAAATACAATAATAATTGAATATAAATTATATAATTAAACCTCGTTCATATCAATAGACGCACACAATTTGACTTTCATAATATTGAAGAAGTTTTTCTTTCGAAAAAATCATGACGTATGAATAATACACCAATAATTTCATCATGCTTAATGTAATTGGATTTGGTATCACAGGATATTTTAGAATTCAATAGTAGTGGAGCTTCACAGCATCAACCTTATTGGACCTTCCCTGTTGAATATGTTAAATATAAAGGTTACATTCCATTCAATGGCATATATAAGCAAATTAAAATGTGTGTTCCATTATTTTTGGCAATATTAGGCAGTATATTCTAATATGAGAATTGCAGAATAAGTAAAAAGAGAGTTTCTAGACTCATACAACAACCGTTAGCACTACACAAATTATTTGTTAGTACTTTTTATAAGATAAAATAGTCACGTGTAATGATAAGAAATTCGACATAAAATTCTCTTCTTTAAATTAAAATGCTTCTTATATTAATATTTACTGTAAGTCCACTTGCAGTTGAATAGACTTTGAAAGAAACTTTTTCTTCGGCGGAGTCTCCATAAAAAAAGACTAAGACAATGTAAGAGTGTTATTATTTAATTAGTATAAGAACAAAATTAAATTAAGAAATCGTATGTATGTTGGTTGAGCGTAGCATTCACACACATTTTAACTTTTAATATCTTATGTTGACGGACTTTCAACTTTTCTATTTAGTCATTACATGGTGCTTGAAAGAAATTATATTCATTAAAATCTTATTTTTATTTAACTTTTTTATATTAATTAAAATCGTATTATCTAAATAACAAGATTTCTATTTAAAGTCACGCGTGGATTTACAGAAGCTATCTTTGTTAAAACACATAAATAATAAATAATAAGTATTTGGTTAAAATAAATATATTTGGATAATTATTTAAATTATCAAATTATTATATATTATTTTTGTATTCTCTCTTAATTTAAGTACTTTTATTATTTATTATTTATTATTTAATTCAAACAGAGGCTAAGAAAGATGGAAGGAAAATGACTGGCGTTGATTTTTTTGATTCATCTGAAGGTATTTGTGGACAATTGATAAAAATGAAACTTACATCATAATCAAATCAAATTTTCCTCTTTCGTAAGATAAGATTGAGATCAAAGTCATTTTAACTTATCACTTTTATTACTACTATTATTATGGATTATAAGTCATCATAATTCATTATGATTTTTGTTTGTTTTTTAATATAATAATAATAATAAATAAAATTATTTATTTTTTTAAATTTATAGAAATAATCTTTTTTTTTTCATTTAGAAGTATTAATAAAAGCTTTTGTTTTTTTAAATATATGCGTTTTATTGTTTTGTTATGGATTTGTCAATAAAATTCATATACTTCATTAGCGATCCCATAACTATATATCGCTAGTAAATTAAAGCTTCTTTTAAAATTTTAATAATAGATGCAAGACACATAAACAGTGAGTCTTTATGAACAGAAAATACATGCACCATTCAAACTATTTCTATTTTATTTTTTACCTAGAGAGAGAGTCATCTAATAGAGACGAATTTCCCAAATTGAACTTAAAAACTGATAATCATATTTTGATATGGTAAATATAAGTTTGTATATACTTATATAAGAAGTTTAATCATATAAAATTTTTATTCTTCCATTATTTTTATTTTGGAATATTATTAGTGTTGCGGATAAAGGAGTTGTCTTATAGTAGCTTTTTATTAATCAGCCAATATATATATATATATATATATATATATATATATATAATTAGTATTAGAAGTACCAAAATAAAATATAAAACAAGCATAATATATAGTGTATAGTATGTGGACTGTAACATCTTTAAATACTTTATTATTTATTTATTTATTTTTACTGATAAAAAAATTAGATAAAAAAAAATATGAGAAAAAGAATTGCTCTTAAACTTAACGCTGAGTTCCTAGCCAAGAATTCCATGTCATCTTTATAGAGCTTATCATTGTACTGCCAAAAACATCTTTAATAATCCAAATTTCATTACAGTATAATTACAAACTACCTTTTCCACGTGGTACTTTATGCAAACACATTTTCGTTCAATGCGCGTGAAATTGTTATTTTTCCAATTCCCTCCTTTTTCAGTAATAAGAAATTTACAGGTGTTTTAATATTTTTTTTAAAAGTAACTTTGTTTTCATCGGAACGTCAAATTCCATTTGTCCACCTCTCTGGTCCTATAAATATATGTGCATATACCTTCTTCTCACCCTATCTACTCAACTCACTCTCATTTACCTATTTAAGATGCAAGCTCCGCTCGATCCCACTTTCCTTATCAAACTTCTCATAACCGTCTTCTTATTGGCTATTTTCATGTGTCTGTTCATATATCTAACAAGGTATGAATACCCTATTTTCATACTTTCATTCTGTGTTGAAAAGTTAAAACAAGAACCAAATCTCTTCTACTTCATTCATTCTAGATATCTTGTTAAGAGGTGGATTTTAAACTTAACTAAACTCCATAACATATATCTCCACGCACGAGTTGATAGTTTTGGCATAAGGAATGTGTTGAAGCCATGACAACCGACTTGACGACGTTACTAATGTTTTTTTGTCAGACCATTATTGAAATTAAGTTGAAATATATAATGTTGATGACCATCCAAACATCTTCTTTCTAGACGAGAAAAGAGGAAATGAAATAGTTGTTTAGAATGTAATTTTAATTATAATTACCTTGAGCTTAAGATTAAGTAAATTTTGCATGCAGAGGCGGAGAGATACGTAGCGGAGAGATACATAGAGGAGGTATATATAACGCATTCAATAATGATGATGAAGGTGAACAAAACGCTTCTAGGATGAACATCCAAGCTTCAGAGATTGACAGCGCGTTCAATAACAAGAAAAGGGCCAAACAAAATGTTGAAGGGACTAGAATTATTAGGTATTGTTCCTACAAGATCTGACCCTGCAGAACACTTCTTCTGATGATGTCTTGTGTTGTTCTTCTCGTCTTGTCGGTCTTCCGGTTGGTCTTCTTCCAGCTGGATCTTCGGCTTGGACACGATGGG
>Ga0123342_1010408_pt1 | contig 10675 bp, 5 predicted proteins | sample Turbeawhitnodule_FD_89960 | JGI IMG/M metagenome (GOLD analysis project Ga0123342, IMG submission 89960) | Root nodule microbial communities of legume samples collected from Mexico - Turtle bean Mexico white nodule | ecosystem: Host-associated > Plants > Roots > Nodule | place: Mexico: Nepantla... | reverse complement strand
CGTATCGTTTCTTTGCAGGTTCTTGAAGTAGATCCCGGAGAGGAACGAAGGTGAGAAGCGGTGCGCACGTCGATCCTTTGACGAGGCATTCTCCAGCGTTCCGGTCAACAGGCAGGATCATATGCAAAAGTTTAAAACAGTCCCAGGCAATTATGAATGCGCGAAATCAGAAATAAAGAGCAATCAATGGAGAAAAATCATACCTTTGGTTATGGATGAGCGAAAGTTACGATTTTTGCAAGAAGAGAAACCAGAGAGTTTGAGGATGAAAGATGAAGAGTGCGAGAGAAGTTTCAAGTGATGAAACAGTGCATGAAGCGCACGTTTTTGAAGACTTAACGTAAACTTGGAAACGCAAGCGACATTAAGTCCCAGTCGTTAGATCAAGACACGTGTGCGCTGATTAGAGCAGGAACAGGAAAGCGTCACTTCGGTACACTGTGTGTGTCTTATCACATGGTGCCACGTAGGACAGTCGGGCAAGGCCATAGTCTCTTCGCTTAACAAGTTGACAGCTCGAGACTGGGGGGCTTGTGTACCGACCGATCCTCGGATTCGGGCGTTAACCAAAAGTCAAGGTGGGACCCCGAAGGTTAGGCCCACTGGAAAGTTCAGCAAGACAGGGAGGAGTCTCGTTAGGCTCACGAGTAAGGGAAGCCGAGGAGGGGGTGACATCGAGGTAGGGCGTGGAGGCCTCGGGCCTCGGCAACCCAATAGTACAGATGGATCGAAAAAGGTGGTTTTCAAGCCACATCCCAGTGGGGAATGCGGTAGTACGCACCACCATCAAAGAGCCACTGGGAAAGAGACGACTCGCAAGGGTCACGTCCCAGCAGTGATCTGCATGCATGGCACGTGACTGGGGCAGGGAACGCAGGATGGATGACCCTAGAGATTGGGCGCATGAGTTGGCGCCCAAGTGGCCATCCCGCGTCGGATGCGCTTCGGCAGGGTAGCCTTACGCACTAAGATGGCCCTATGACTGGGAGATAGTGTCGCTAAGGCGCGCCTACAGAATGCTTAAGTCACAGTTAACCAGAAGGGCAGAGACACTAAGAGGTATATAAGGTGTAACAACAAACAGAACAAGGTATGCTTTCATTAGTGCACATTACGCGTTTCTGAGAGAAGAACACAGAGAGAGAGAACACACACAGCGATCTTAGAGTTAGAGTTTGGTGTTTCATTGCCCGAGAGACTAACTTGACCGTCGGAGTGCAAACGGCCGCGAGGGCGCCCTTTGTCTCTTTCTTTCAAGTGATTCCAACGGAGGAAGGAAACATAAGAAAGAAGGGTTCTTGGACGCGAATTCAACAGAGACGCTCAAAGACGTTTAGGTCAATCGGTGGGAACAATTTTCTTACTATAAGTAGCTAAGAAGTCTAAAATTTGAACTAAAAAAAATCAATTTTACCTTGTAATAAAGGAACCAAAAACATATTTAATAAAAAAAAAACAAATCCTTTATAATTTATTAATATAATAATGTGTTAAAACTCATTAACAAATGATTGAAAAAGTAACACTTTCTTGTCACATCAACTAGAAGATTCATATCATATTTTCAAATTCCCAATATTATCAATCTTATATATTTATTTCGACCGTTATAAAGGTTATTTTCAAGGAGTATACCATGAAATAGTGAAGCTAATATAAATGAGAGGTATTACCTACACCAAACAGTTAGGTTTAATCTCCAAAATAATAAAAGAAGATTGTTCCAAAAGAAGGTTTCCTTCATATAAATAGCCATAAATGTTCCATTGTGTCATAATCTATTGGAAGACAAACTTGTTGCATATCAATGGCATTGTTTCATCTTATTTATAATGTCTTCTTTCTTCATCCAAATTTCCTCGAAAGAATGTTGGCCCCCCAAATCAACAACCTTTACTCAACCTCTCTATCTCTTGCCGCAGAGCCCAATTCAAAGCTGAAACACCAATCAACCATTTCCTAATTAGTAGTTAATCAAAGTTAATCAAAATGAAAAAAAAAGGATATAAATAAATCTTTATCAAATCACCATCCATAATTTTTTTATCAATAATCATCTCCATATGTGTATAACAATTTAAAGTATTCAAAGGGAAGAAAAAAAATATGTGCATTACTTAGAATTTAATGGTCATATATTAAACATATATAATACTTTTTCCAGTTACCCAATTACAAATCACTATTAATATGACTTTTAACTTTCATTTTTTTTATCAGCAGACTTTTAACTTTCAAAATACACATAACAATGTAGATATTTTAATACGGTTACTCATTCATAAATGATCTAAACTATCACTTTTAAAGTAGCTATTTTAAAATTAAAGCATCATATAACAACTTTGAATTGAATAAAGCATAAATATTTTTAAATTATGAATTTATTTTATTAAATTCTAGAGTAAACTACACTAATTACCTCCTCTGATCTAACATTATTAATTATATTCCAAGTCTCCAATTTTTTTCCTACAATAAAATTTATAATATTGTGATAGTAGTATCTAGGTGACTATTTCCGTCAACATAAGAGTATTTCATTATTATATATTTTTTATTTTTTTTCGTTATTTCCGTTAACATAAAGTGATTACGTGAAATGCATTTAGTTGTTAATATCTTTGTCATTGTAGTTATAACTAATTCTAGAAGCAACATGCTTTCATCTGTGTTATAAAATTCTTGATTAAAAGAGTTTATATATAAACAATTTTAAACATAAAAATGTATTAAACAAATATTTTAAATATTAAACTACATACTTATAATTTATATGCCAATTTTACATTAATAAAAAGAGTTTGATAATTTAATATAAAGTATAAGTTTCACTACATTAAATTTTAGTATTAAAACAACTAGTTCTATACACACTATCCTATTTACCTTCCTTTTCAGCAATGAGCTTACTAGCAGTGTCGCATTGAGCTCTCATCACAGCATTTTCTTCAACTAGTCCGTCGTGGACAGATTTCCAGTATAAAAGTTGAGATTGAAACATTGAAACTTCAGCCTATGTGATAAATAACACTCACATGTAAAAATTCTATGTAAATATCAAACAAAGCTCACCCTAATAATCATTATGTGATAAATAATACACTTAATTAGCTTTAATAAAGTTCGTTCATTCAAATTCATGTAAGAAATTCATTTTATTTTATCTTTACATTTTTTGTTTTATAAACATTAGAAATATAGAGTAAGAAAGTTATATTAGTATTTTTAACGTCAACTCTATTATAATAAAATAATATTTTTATTAGAAATAAACCAACATAAAATGTTTTAACATAATCCTCACTAAAAATATGTTTGTTATTAAAAAAACATTAACATAGTTTCGAGAAATCTAAAATTTGGATAAAACAAAAAAGATATTTAAATCAAATATTAACCATGAGTAATTTAAAAACAACAAGCTAGGTCTGGACTAAGCTTTTACTCTCCTAATTCCTGTAAAAAAAACATTATTTCTGGAAAAATATTTGTTTGTCATAAAATATTTTCTATTAATTAAATTTTTACTAAAAATAATAAATGCCACAAATTAATGATATAAATGGTTCCTCTCTCTCTTAGTATGGTTGAAAAATACGGATATCATAAATTACGTAATTATTATTTTTTCTTCTAACATTAATTAGTTAATCAGACCCAATTAAATGAGAATTAGAGAAATGAAGAATCTGAAATTAAGAATAATGTAGAAAAACAGCAAACTATTAAGAAATTTAATGCTAATAAAAAAAATAATTAACTTTTTTAAGGAATGTAAATGAGTTAAAAAAAGAGTGTCAAAGAAGAATACTCACTTCAAGTGCCTCAGCTTGGTTTTTCAAATGTTGTGCTTTGGCTTGCTTGCGGAGCCGATATCTCGCAGAATACACCCTGTTAGCCTGCTTTCTATACAAAACGTGTTTTGATTAAATATCACTGACACAATGCTAATATATTCATTAGTTTTCTACTATTTTAGTATGGGCAATGTACTATAATATAAATATTTATTTATTGATAATAATTACATACTTTTAATATTTAATTATATTCAAGTTACATTTTTAATAAATAAATATCAGATTTAAAACAATTCAAAATTATTTTGCGATGTTATTGGTGTATAATATCCACCAACCTTATCTATAACTAAATTTTATTAAAAAATGTTACCAACTACCTTTAATAGTATTTCTAATTATATATTTTTTCATCTATAATAATAAACTTAATAATTTATTTAAAGAAATCGATCGAGTTTATTATCTTGTTCTTGTCATTTTTTTCTCAATATCCGTACTACTCAAACTCAATTTTAAAAGGATTGAGTTATAATATATCAAATGTTTGTACTCAATATTTGTAATACTCGAACTCAAAACATTAGATGTTTGTTTATAGCTTCGGTTGGCCACTGATATTTTTGGAATTATGTATATATATAATTTTTTCTTATAATAGAATTGATGTATCCTTAAAATACTCTATGTTTTTTTTTTATTAATAAAAGAAAATCTTAAACTGATTGAATGCGTCCTAATCAAGTGTTTGAAGTCAATATGGGTAATACTCGAACTAAAAAAAACTTACTTAAAAAAAATAAGTAGTAATCACTAACTATTGGTATAACTATTGTAATGTTATTTAAAAAAGAATTTTTTTACCTTTTCATTTGAGCCTCCAATTTGGAGCCTGAGTCACGGTCGAAATCCTCGACATCATCGTTTGGAGGACCAAGAAGATGTTCTGTCCCAAGATAGACGAGAGAAGGATTATCATGTGTTTTCAACACGTTTCTTGCTTGAAATAAAATTTCACCACCTTCATTGACAATGGACTTGTTTTTATTGCTTGTTGGGGCCTTAGGAGGCAATTGCAGAGCAGCAAATTGCTTGTCATTGGTGAGTAAGTTTGTGAAGGTTTGTTTGGCCATGGTGTCGGAGGAAATGCTCTTGTATTGGAGAAACAAAATGCAATTTTCGAACACTTGTCACATATATAGTTCAATAAAAGAATTCCAAACAACTTACTAGAACACTTAAAAACACAAAAATTGATAGAGAAATTAAAATTCTAAAAGTTTAGAGAAAATTATTCCCAAAACATTTATTGAAGAAGAGTTGCATACCTATGGTAGTGATCAAATAGAAGCTATATGAGAATTGAAAGAGAATTCGTAAAGTTTTGGTGTCCTTTTATATAGCATTAGGTTTTAGGTGCTCAGTTGCACTTCGATTGGCTACTGTTGATCTATTTTTGTAGTAGAGATTATTGGCCGTTTGATTATATTTAAGTGGTTACAAAAATTCAGAAAATAAAAAATATATTTTTATAATTGGTCATAAAAGGTGTATATTTTGCTAGAAGAAATGCACTACTGTAGAGGATCCATAGCTTGCTCAGCTTGGTTATATTATTACCATACTGGATTCAATCAATTTATAGAAAATCTAGGCAAATATGCTAATAATTATGTTTCAACAAAAGAAATTTGTGTGTCAATTATATTTTAGTAGAGAAATTACAATTTTAGCTTTCATTTTACTAAATTAAGTGATTTATTTTAGAGGAAATAAAAAAATACTCATTTATAAGGAAAATTGATATAAAAAGTACTTACTTAACATATAGTGAATTTATTAAAACCATGTTTTTGTTTTATCAATGGTTGGAATTCTTTAAACAGTTTTTTTAATTAAATACTTCCAAAAATATATATATATATATATATATATATATGTGTGTGTATTGTGTGTTTCGATAAATTAATAGAGTTGTTTTATGATTCAAACATCTATCCAACTTATAAAACAAAACCATAGCATATAAAAAAAACATCTATTGTTTTTTTATCAATTACCAACTACTTCTCAAATCTTTTGAGTTTAAGATATAATATTTGACGTAAATTGTATGAACTTTACTCCTCCGAGAAAAAAAAACAAAACATTTTTTTCTGAAAAGAAATTAAATAGCCAAACGTTTTTTTTTTTAAATAAATAGGAAAACAAGTCACGTATATAAAAGGCCTTTTGCATTGATTAAAAATGATATTTTACTTCACTTGTACCATTGATGTGAAACATAACTATATAATGAGTGAAACCTTTTAAATAAATCATAATATGAAAAGTATTTTTTAAAAATAATAGGACATTGTTTATTTGATAATTGAATGTTTATTCTAAAACTTCAGCAAAATAACGGATTTTTTTTAACCTTCATTGAATTTCAAAGGTTTATTCTAAAACCTTAGCAAAATAACGGAGGTTTTTTTTAACTTTCAGTAAGTTCTAAAGGTTTACTCTACAACCTCAACAAATTAACGGAAGTCTTTTTAACTTTTGTTAACTTTCAAAGATTTATTCTAAAATCTCAACAAAATAACGAAAGTTTTTTTAACTTTCCCTCAATTCCTGTTCTTACTGGTTGACTTGCTCGCCGGTTGAATCTGATGATAAACTCTACCTCTGTTTGTCTCCTCACGAATCCGTCTTATCTCTTGGTGCTCTGGAATGTAGCTCTAGTTGTCTCCTCACGAATTCGTCTTATCTCTTGCTGCTCTGGAATGTAGCTCCGTTGAAACAAAGGAGGTCCTACCTATTGATTGCACTCTGATGATTAAGTAAGTACAGGGCTTATAAGAATTTAAGAAGTAGTAAGTTTCAGTCTTAGAAACAACGTACCTTTACCTGGGGTCTTAAGCCCCTTTTATAGCTTACCTCTTGTAACAACTTTCCATCACGAGAATCTAATCTCAACTGAAAGCATACTCAACAGGAAAATATTTTATTCAATGGCACACTCTCACGGTGCTGATTCTGTTCAAGGGCACACTCAACAGGAAAAGAACTGAAACTTTCCTCCAAGGAGTACATAAAATAATAACATAACCACCAGGGTACCAACTCATGCACCAACATCAGGGGTCCAGCCTGTTTGCGTAGGCTCTCTCTCTATGGTGCTACGCTGCTTTTCCTTATACATGCAACCTAACCACTACGTGCCCTGAAACACATGAGCTTAGGTTTAAAAAGAGAACACTTACTCGACCTAGACTCCTCACGTACTAAGCGCACCCTTAGGTTCATAATTACCCTTCATTAACCGTCGGGGCTTTACATACGAAGGATTATCTTAGTTATACAGAAATGGACTTACCCATACAACTGGGGCCCAATTACATGGCCCGCTACTCTAACCTAAAAGTCGAGTTGACCTATCTGTGCCATGTACCAAGGTCCGACTACCGAGTGCTGAGTTCTGAGCGCTCTGATCTAGTACACAATCCCCCCAGTCTCGAGCTGAGCTTGCTTCAGCGAAGAGACTACTTGTGCACTCTTGGTAGCTTACGTGTCCTTCTCGTAGTGACGGGTGTGGCGCGACGCACGAAGCGTCTATGAGATGAACCTCAATAAAACACTCCATATTTTTCAAACTTCAATAAATAAATATAATTAAATATATTTATAAATAATTAAAAACTATATAGTTTTAATATATTTTATAACTAAATTTTCTAAAATTTTGAAAGTCTAACTTTACATTACAAATAATTTTTCTAAAGTTTCAAAAATTTATTTTAAGAACCCAACAAAATAACTTTGGATAATAAGTATTTCAACAACTAATCTTGGATAATAAGTATTTCAACAGTATTTGCATATTTGTTATGATTGATGGTAGTTGGTTCATATAAGTCATAGTTTTATTTTGTTATGGGTTCATACTTCAAATTATTTTGTTTTAAACCCATGGTAGTTTATGTTGGTTTTTAAACCATGGTATTTTATGGAGGTTTTTAAACCCATGGTATTTAATGGAGGTTTTGAAACCTATGGTATTTTACAGAGGTTCTTAAACCCATGGTATTTAATATGGGTTCTAAATGAATTTTCTTGAGGTTTAAAAAAACCCTGGGGAACACGTTCTCCAAGGATGGTTTAGCGGGAGAAACTACAACCTTAGATAAATAACTTAATAGAGGTTTTAACCCTGAATAATGTAAAATTAAATCCCCGTTAAAACCATTTTTTTCTTGTAGTGTAGATCGATTAAAATATTTTTATAATTATTATTTTTAAATAAATTTAGTGTTTAAAATTTAAACAGTGTAAATTTCACTTATTTCGTTTAAATAATATGGATTTAAGAATTAAAAAAAAAAGACTCGATACTAAAACGGGGTTAAATGGAAAAACATGTATAGAAAGTAATCAAACAAGAAATAAATAAAAATTCTACCGGACGGTCCTCGGGCACACGGCACACGGTCAGGCGTGAAGGTCTCGGACGTTGACCAAAGTCAACCACGTGGGGCCAGAAGGGGGGATCCACTATAAGACTCATTGAACAGGGTGGAAGTTCATATGGTCTGCAGGTAAGGGAATCCGAGGAGTCCTCGGGACACGGCACAAAAAGCAGGGTGTGGAGGCCTCGGACCTCGGCACCTCAAACAGAAAAGATAGATAAAGAAAGGTGGCTAGTAACCAGAAGGGATAGACCCAGCTCACGAGAAATCCATGCATGAGGTGTAGGGACGCGACAGTATGCACCACCGTCAGATAAACCACTGGAACCGAAACAACCCGTGAGGGTCATATCCCAGAGGTTGATCTGCATGCATGGCATGTGAGTAAGGCAGGGAAATCCCAGGGCGGATGACTCAGAGATTGGGTGCATGAGTTGGCATCCAAGCAGTCAGCCCCGCGCCAGTTACACTACGGCGAGGTTGTCTTACCCACTAGATGGCCCTGAGTCTGGGCGTGGGTATCGCTAAGATGCGCCTACAGAATGTCTAAGTCACAGCGAAATAGAAAGGTAAGAACACCAAAGGTATATAAGGTTGACAACAGAGATAGCTAAGGTACGTTTTGACATTTCAAAGAACACTCTATACTTTCGTTAGTGCCAGTTACGCATTTCTGAGAGAGAAACAGAGTGAGAAAGAACACACAGTGATCTAATAGTGTGAGTTTTGGTGTTCATTGCCCATAGACTGACTTGATCGTCGGAGTGCAAACGGCCGCGATGGCGCCCTTTGTCTCTCTGTTTTCAGGTGATTCCACCGGAGGAAGGGAACGTAGAAGCGAAGGGTTCTTGAGAGCGAAGTCAACAGAAACGCACGAAGACGTTAAGTCAATTGACGAGAACAAAAACATTACAAAGCATGAACATAAAATAGTTTGGAAGAATTTAGAAAGTAAGAATAATACCAAATTTAAAATAATGTGAGAACTACAAAATGTACTTCTACTGGACAGGAATGCTCGGAACCTCGGTCCAGGTATTTGGGGGAGGTCAGCTAGGTGTTTGGGCCCAAGAGGTGGGTCGTGAGCTCGGCCCAAATGTTGGTCAACCCAGAAAATGTAGTTAAGATAAAAGATAAAGAGATATTTTATCTGTTATCATATTATTCTGAAGATGAAAGATAATTGTTATTGTTTAAATCTGTTATCATATTATTCTGAAGATGAAAGATATAATTATTATTGTTTAAATATGTTATCATATTATTCTGAAGATGAAAGATATAATTGTTATTGTTTAAATATGTTATCATATTATTCTAAAGATGAAAGATATAATTTATTATTGTTTAAATCTGTTATCATATTATTCTGAAGATGAAAGATATAATTATTATTGTTTAAATTTGTTATCATATTATTCTAAAGATAAAGAGATATTTGATCTCTTGTGATAATATGCAAGTTAGCTATATATTAATTAATACATGTTAGTTACATATTAATTAATAGTTGTTGAGAATAAAAGAGGAGCACCCGAGAATAATGGTGCACATGTTAAACAAAATGTTATCCTGCTGTTAGCACCTGAAGATAAATGGTGCTCGTTAGCAGGTGGTTTTTTTGTTATATATGCTTTCAATTGAGATTAGATTCTCGTGAGTGAAAGTTGTTACAAGAATAGTTTTAAAAGGGGCATGAGACCCCAGGTAAAGGTACAATGTTTCTGAATACTAGATTGAAACCTTATACTTATCTTATTTTAGTAAGCTCTTACAAACTTGATCGTCAAAGTGTGATCAATAGGTAGAGCCCCCTCTGTTGCAACAGAGCCACGTTCCAGTGCAACGAGAAGATGCTGAATAAAAGCTAGAGGAGACAGCTTAGGAGCAGAACTTTTCACTTAAGTCAACCGACGATAACATTTGGCACCCACTGTGGGGCCCGATAAAACTTTATCCCACCCACATTCATGTTTGAAGCCTTCCAACGTGATGAGGAACACTAGACAGGGACCGTTGGGATCCAAAGGAAGTGACGCCCCCACTTTACATCAACTCATGGAGACCATGAGGGCTCTCCAGGAAGCCAATGAGCAGTACAAACAAGAGCAGAAACGGATCCAGAAATAAGTAGAAGCTCGAGTTGAGCCGAACAAGATAGACTACAAGCAGAAGCCCGAGTTGAGCAAGTGCTTCTGCATGATCAGCTGATGGCAGAGATAGAGGCGTCTCGGGCAGCCAATGAGGAATTGCGCAAGACTAATGAGGACATGCGTAGGAATCTACAACAGCATGACCAATGTTCCGTCCGGTTGACCTGGGACGTCTTCGTGCGCGACCTCAACCGTCAGCTAGGGACTCCTTCCCACTGGTTACCTGCGGATTCCTGCAAAGAAGGACAAAAGGGCGCCCTAGCGGCCG
>Ga0123342_1010407_pt1 | contig 10679 bp, 3 predicted proteins | sample Turbeawhitnodule_FD_89960 | JGI IMG/M metagenome (GOLD analysis project Ga0123342, IMG submission 89960) | Root nodule microbial communities of legume samples collected from Mexico - Turtle bean Mexico white nodule | ecosystem: Host-associated > Plants > Roots > Nodule | place: Mexico: Nepantla... | reverse complement strand
TCAATTTGAGAGAGAATTGGAGAGCTTTGTGCCTTCCTCACTTAGTCTTATCTTGAGAGTTCATGGTTACCTCAAGTGGCGGCATAGCACACTCATCTTGGAGTCTCCATCCTCTAAGTGGCGCGTTCATCCAACCATTCTTCCATCTTCATGAGCTTTCTCTTCTCCTTCCTTCCTTATCTTGCATAACATAAGAAAATAATATTACAATAAGCTTTTACCGTCTGAATTAATTACACTCTTATAGACCATAACCTACGGAAACAATATAAAATAATTGAAAGGAAATTCATTTGTATATTACGGTAGGAGGCAATAAACCAATTTTGTTGCACAATTTTCCTTCTTTCATCATCCCGTACACTCATTGTTCGATCCGTTGCCCCATCTGAAACGTTGACTTGACCACCCGTGAGCAAGGTGAAGCAGCAGTTCAGAACCCATCCACATTATTCAAAACATGTTAGAAACGGTTTGTTACAATATTTTATGTCATCATTATTACACTCCTTCCTTTTCCATCTCTCTTCATTATTTTATGCCATTCAATAAACAACATGGCAGCTTAGGAGTGTGAACAGAAGACACTGATAGATAGATAGAAAGGTAGGCGTGGAAACAACAAACTCCTCCCACCCTCTTTAGTCAAGTCTCTCCTAAGCCAATTCTTGAGTTTTTTCAATCAAAAAACACCCATTCCTATCTACAAAATCACATCTACTATACCTTCCTCATCATCCATCAAATACATATTTCTCATCCCACCCCACACTCCTCCGACCAACCACAAAAACTGGTCTATTTTCTATCTTTTTTTCCACTTTTCCCAAATGAAAAATACCCTATCTTTATGTTTATTTTTGCTATGATCACTAAGCAAAAACACACGCTTTTCTTGTTCACCTTAGTAGTGGCTGAACTAATACTTTTCATTCCATTAACCACTGCCCAACTACAGAACCGCCAGTGCCGCCAAACATGCGGTTCCTCCGATCCCTTCCCTTACCCTTTCGGATTCTCCTCCGGATGCAGAATCCGTTTGAACTGCAGCGGCGGCAGAGCCTCCGTCGGAGAATTCCCCATCCAAAAAGTGAGCATATACAACATAATCGTCAACATCGAAGCTCGGTGCAGTCGTCCAATCGATAGTTTTGGCCAACTCTTCAGCCACAAATACGCGCCCACTTGGCGAAACGTGATTCTGTTAGATAACTGTACTGGAACGCCCTTGCCCTGCTCCTTACCGGGGAGTCTGGTTCGGACGCACTTCGAATCCGTGGGGTGCAGCAGCACAGGAGCGGACAATTTGACTTGCTACTTCGAGAACGAAACGAGAGGTTTCGTGGATCGCCGAAAATTGGATCCTATCGGGTGCAAGTACTTTATGTCGTCTCTTTCATCACCAGATGTTAAAAACGTCTCGGGTGAGCCTCTGTCTTTGGACGTAAATACAATCGAACTCGGATGGTGGGTCCAGGGAGATCGATGTCTCTGTTCTGATGACGCCAATTGTACCACGCTTAAATCCCCGGTTGACGGAAAGCCTGGTTTTCGCTGTAACTGTCGCGAAGGCTTTGTCGGCGACGGGTTTTTGGCCGGAGCAGGTTGCCGGAAAGGTTAGTTCTGTTTTCTGTATTTTGTTTTTGCATCCTTAATTTTTTTGGCCCATGATTCCCTTTTAGCTTGTTCGTTCAGCTTCTACTATAGATTAATCCGTTAGATTAGATATTCATGATTCATCCTTTTGCTCTGTAGTCGTCCTCTTCGTAAGACGGCGCATGTTCAAAATTGAAAACATTTAGCGAGGCATTCTTGATAACTTAAGTTAATGATTCACCTCCAATAAAGAAACAATGCATAGGACAAAGGTTTAATTTTAGCTAACTTTTTCTTCGTCTCCTTTGAATTTTTTCACAACCTTTAAATTCGTTTCTGCTCTTTAATCTTATGCTGACATACATAAAGCGATCACGGACTCCCGTTTCTGTTTGCTGGAAATAACTCCATGGTGAAAAAGACTTCTTTTTATGTATAAAAAAACATGTTTTGAAATAAATTTCTGGTAGTTTTATTGTGCTCTATCTCTATATATATATAATTTTTTTTAACAAAAATACAATTTTATACTACTGTATCTATAATATAGAAATACTAAAATAAAACTATGATTTTTACATTCTATTTTGAGTTGGTATAATGCCACATGGGTGATAACGGAAGAATTTGAAGTGTGGGTTTCGGTACAACAATAAAACAAATAATAAAATTTTAGTATGACAAAAGTCATGAATTAAGACAATAACTGTAAATTATTAATGACGAGATTACCCTGATAAAGATAGACTTTAAAGGAAGTAGGACCTTGTTTTATATAAAGAAAAGAGGAAAGAAATAGTGGAGCTGAAACATGCGTGTCACTTAATTTATTGGAGCAGCTATGATTACGGGAGTTTAAGTCAACCATACTAATCAATTAGCCAGTAGTCCATTTTTCTAAAAGTTTTAATGATAAAAAACATTATTTGATCTCTTAGAATAATAAATATCATTATGTTAAATTAATAAAATGTAAAATTGGAAGTTATTTATATTTTAATTTTTATTAAAATTAAATTAAAAATGACTTTTTAATAATAATGTAACACGGTATAAATTATAAATTATATTTTAATATATAATAATACAATTTATGTAAATTACTTATATTTTATGAGACTTTCCTACCTTCTACATTTCCTTCTTGGGAAAATTGGAAGAATCCCACGCCACATGAAAAGGAAATTTCACCTAAAAATCTGTCTTTTTAATAGATTATTTGTACTTTTCAATTACTCGCCTGCCTAAATAGTAGTAGTGCATTTTAATAAAGGAAAATAGTTTCTTTGAATGTTCTCCATTCAATCAATACTGTCCAATGCACAAAATTCAGATGATCTAATGAATATTTTATAATTTTATTTTAAAGGGTGAATGTAAAAGTTTATAATTAATAACTTATTGCGGAGTAATATTGTTTTTTCTAGAAAGAAAGAGGCTTAAATTTAGAATAATACTACATTTTCTTAATAGTTTATACAGAATGCATAAAAAGTTAAATATATTTAATTTAATGCATTAAAATATAAACAAATATTTATATTTTAATCTAATAAGTAAAAAAAAAGAACAAAAGGAAATACTATAAGAAATGATTTTTTTTGAGTGTTTTCTTTGTCGATAAAAAATAATCAATTTTTTTTTTAAAATTAATCTTAAATACTTGTGCTGAAAAAACTAAAAATAAAATTTTGAAGTTATTCATAAATTTAAAATCATATTATATTATATATATATATATATATATATATATAACCGTAAGTTAAAAGTTAATAGTTATTTATAAATATAGTACACCTATATTTAAATTTTATCATAATTTTAATTATTATTGTAACTTGAAGGGATTTTATTCTTCAAACTTATTCCGCAGGGACTGAATCGTTCCGACTATGATTGTTTAAATTTTCCGATATTCTCGCCGCGTGATTGTAGTTCGACAAGTCATGAATTAATGATAACAATAAAATATGTGTAAAAAATAATAAAAGTAAGAGCAACAAGGAATGACTTACAATTAAAGTTTTTAAATTTTTATTACTCTAATGTTTCTTTTTATTTTTAAAAAAAATTATAAGTAGAGAATAAAGAGGAAGAAACAGACAGCCGTCTTTAACCTTTAAGTCTGGGTTTGAGGTTTGACATTAACACGCCAGACATAGACTTGCCAATTATTGAGCCGGAAATCTTGCGCGATCAAGATAAATGTATAAAGCTGGAAACCTAATCACTCTTAATTTTCTGTACATTCTCTTTATATGTCATTTATTTTATTCTATTTTCTTATCATATTTTCTATGTTTTTGTTTCTCTTCCTATCTCTTTCTATATACATATCCCATTATTTGGTTGATTTGAAGTCTCTTATTTGAAGTATCCAATTTTTTCTACTAAAAGTTGTTCATCAATTTTTTTTAAACGTTGTACATGCTTGGTTCTAATATCATGGTAATTAAAAATATGATGGCATACGATGTCAAAAAGATATTTTTTGTATAATGTATGAGACATTCTTGGGGGAAGAAATCCCTTTAGCTATCATGTTGATGCTGGTTGGTGTTAAACGAAATTAACTAAAGAACAAACCTTGAGCGGTTAGAGGATTTTGGGTGAATCCTTAGGATTTCGCATTTCGGGAACAAACATTGAACAGTTTTGAATACAAACACACTTTCATTTACCTAGCTGAAATCAAAAGTCTATTTTCTATGTTCAGTCATCTGATCGTTTCATGTGAACTTGGGTGTATTTAAACAGCGTCGTTATGCAACCCAGCCAAGTACTTATCTGGTCGATGTGGAGGAACAACGAGATTCATTGTCTTAATCGGAGGTAACCTGAGCTTATTTCATGTTTCGAAAACGTTTAGGATTTGGAACCATGATCAAGTTAACTAATACTTAATCATTGACCGAAACATTTTGCAGGGTTTGTTATTGGCGTTTTACTGATTGTTACTGCGGGTTCACTATTTTGTTTCTGCCGCCGTCGCTCCAAATTGAGAGTCACAAAGAGCACGAAAAGACGATTAACCGAAGCCACCGGCAACAATGGTGTTCCTATCTATCCCTACAAAGACATTGAGAGAGCCACGAATAGTTTCTCAGAGAAACAACGGTTGGGAACTGGGGCGTACGGCACGGTCTATGCTGGGAAACTGTACACCGATGAATGGGTTGCCATCAAAAGACTAAAACACAGGGACACTGACAGTATTGAGCAGGTAATGAACGAGATCAAGCTCCTTTCCTCTGTGAGCCACACCAACTTAGTTCGCTTGTTGGGTTGCTCCATTGAATACGGAGAACAAATCCTGGTGTACGAGTTCATGCCCAATGGAACACTGAGTCAGCATTTGCAGAAGGAGAGAGGGCAAGGTCTTCCTTGGTCAGTTCGTCTCACGATTGCCACTGAAACAGCACAAGCCATCGCGCATCTTCATTCAGCCATTAGTCCACCCATTTACCACAGAGACATCAAATCCAGCAACATACTTTTGGACCACAATTTCAGGTGCGAGTAATCACATATGAACGTTTGTTACTGTACTAACACCTTGTTAACACCTCTTATTTCTTTCCTTCTCTTTCTGTCTCTCTTTTCTTGTTACATCATATACATAATTCTCGACCACCAAGATCCTAACTAATCTATGCATTCAATGATGGGGTGTCATTAATTTTTCTTTATAAATTAAAACGTTGATTTCATATCACTTAAGTGTTTAATTATATTAACTCAAGTTCATTGGTATATATTTTCAGGTCAAAAGTGGCAGACTTTGGTCTTTCTAGACTTGCAATGACCGAAATATCGCACATTTCAACTGCCCCACAGGGAACTCCTGGCTACGTGGATCCACAATACCATCAAGATTTTCACCTCTCTGACAAGAGCGATGTTTATAGTTTTGGTGTTGTTCTTGTTGAGATCATAACGGGGCTAAAAGTGGTAGACTTTTCACGTCCGCATAATGAAGTGAACTTGGCTTCTCTTGCCGCAGATAGGATTGGAAAAGGGCTTTTGAATGAGATTATAGATCCATTCCTTGAACCCAAAGCAAGAAGTGACGCTTGGACCCTTTCCTCCATACACAAGGTGGCTGAGTTGGCATTTAGATGCCTAGCATTCCATAGGGACATGAGGCCTTCGATGACGGAAGTGGCTTGTGAGTTGGAGCAACTTAGGTTGAGTAAATGGTCAACATTGGGAGACAACAATTGTGCAACCTCGACTGAGTTATCCTCTTGCTCTTCCTCCTCCAATGAAAGTGAGAAACCACTAAGTACCACAAAAAACACAACAAAAAACGATGGAGAAAAGGGAAAAGGGTACCCTAAGTTCCAAACCAAGCCTATAAAATCATTACAAAGGCCTAATAGTAATTCACCAGTCTCGGTTCAAGACCAAGAGTTATGGTTGAGTGAACAGAGTTCTCCTTCATCAAATAGTTTTCCAAGCAAGTCATTTGATTGAGCCAAGATATATAGTTCTTTATATCATCGAATATTTTGCCTGTAAATCATTTTAGAATTACCTCAAAGGAGACAAACAAAGATAAACAATCATGAATTCATGTCTCACTAAGGTGGGAAGGACGTGGTTTTTTGCCAGGGATAAAATCCTTTGCGTTATGAAATGATATTTTAAGAGAAGTATAGTTTATGAAAAAATTAACCAAATTCTACACAACAAAATATTAATATTTATAAAAAAAATATTTATAAAAATATAAACGAAATCAAAATATTAAAATAATTTTTAAAATTAAAAAATTATAAATAATTAAAATATTAATATTTATTGGGACGTAGAGTGGAGATAAAAAAAACATTTTTGTTTAGACCTCCAATATCTAACTCGACTCCTAATTTGGAAATACCACAACCTATAACTTATGTAGCACATATACTGATACAAACACTGATACGACACGGACACGGACATGAAGATACGTAAAATCTCTAAAATGTAGGACACGGAAACACGGATCTATATATTATATAATTATGAATTATATAAATTGACAATAAAGATTTATGTGCACAAGTATATTCCAGATTATTTTATGTTTTTTCATGACTGGTTCACTAGGATTTGCTTCTTATTTTTATAATCATAATAACAATTTATACAATAAAGTTTAAATTTTTAAAAAATTAATGTATTTTTTCTTTTTAAAATTGTGTTAAAACTGTACTAGAATTATCATAAATATAATAAATACTTTTTGAATATTGAACACTTCACCTATACGTATCCTACAAGTGTCATACGAGTGTCGAACATTGACACGCCATTTAAGAGGAATGTCCGAGCTTCACTTTATATAGCTTATAACCCAAAGTCTAGCCTAATCGAAGTCTACACTTCTTCCTGTGTACCCTTGAATTACCTCGAGTCTTTGGCAGGAGATACAGACCTTATGTGTACAAAGCATTTGCTGGTGTGAACTCTTCATAAGAACTTCTTTCATCACAGTTGATGCCACTTCATTACTTATATATTGTGACACCCTTTATACATCTATTATATAATATGCCTGTATGCAAATAAAAACTGAAATTTTTTGGGCAAGATAACAAATTAATTGTCTCCTTTCTAATGGTCAAATGCTTGTAAAAAAAATTATAATGCCCTTTTAATTGTGAGTAAAAACAAAAAAAGGATGATTTTTTTTAAGAATGCGAATGAAATAAAAAAATTGTCTTTTCAATATTTTTGTTCTCCTTTTCTGTTTTTTTACGTAAAAAATGCCTTAAAAATATTGGCAAGAAAACATATAAATAAAAATAAATTCTATTTTTGGTTTCTTACTAAAAATGTTTAAGGAAGTCCTGTTTTTCTTTTATTTTTAATTATTTCAAATTATGAGTTTAAGTTGCCTAGTATTTTGAAGAATGGGAAGCAACATCAAACAAGGTTACGTTTGATCTAAATCTCTCTTTTCTTTACTTAAAAAGTAGTTAAAAATTAAAATTCAGATTAAAAACTTCAGAAAAATAAAAATTGGTTGTTAATATTCATTTTTAATTTTTCTTGTAGACAAGTTAAAAGTTGTTGGATAAGCAAATTTTAAAAATTTAAATTTGCTTAAAACTAATTGCCTCACTCAATAGAAATATATATTTATAGAAATAAAAATAATAAGGAGGCCAATAATGTAGTGAGCGATTTTGATATTGGTTCCTGAAAATAAAAAAATGATGAATCTTGTTTTTATTTGAGAGGGGAGGGGAGAATCTCATGAATTTAGTCACATATTTAATATTGAAAAAAGGTTAGGAACAAGTCAAATAGAAAAGAAGGGAAATGATACAGAAAATGAAGAGAGGAGGAATACCTAATAATGAGACAAGACAGACACTTTTGTACTGGAGACTACTGTTTTTAAAATGTTCTGATCTAGGATACATCTTGCTTGACTAAATTTGATTTTAAAAATGTATTATATAATATTGAGTAAAAAACTAATAAGGTTACGTTATAAAAAAAATTATTAAAAAATTACATTTGTAACTATTATAAAATATTTTTATATAATTTATTTGCTTTACTATCCAATTTGGATAGTAATTGGGAATCAATTTTTCATTCTTTCCAATCTCATTTTTATCCATCCAAAAAAAATATCTTTTCCATTATATCTGTAACATCCTAATTTTTACTAATATATAATGAAATAAAAATAAAACAAATAATATATAATTAACATTTGAATATATAACTATCTCATAATTGTATTAAAAAAATCATTTTTCATAGGGATTTAATATATACACAAAAGTATTAGAAACAAAACATTCAAAAGAAAAATATTTCATCATCTGGTTACTCACGGGGAGTTTTATCACCTACAATCTCATATGCTCCCGTGTAAAATAACATAATCATCACATATTAAATAAAACAAACCACAAAACAAAGTAAATGGTAAACTAGCTATTTTTAAAAAACTTCTAATATAACTATAACTTTAAACATTCACATAAAGTCATCAATTCTCAAACATTTCACATAACCATCGAGTGTCTATCAAAGAAATTCACAATTCATCTTTCTCATATCAAACTTCTACTGACTCACAACACATATACACGTGACTCTACTTCCAGAAAACTCATGTATTGAAATTAGAATTCTAAGACCTGCACCTGTCATACTACTCGCTATGAATCTACACAGCCATGCGAATAACATCTCAATATCTCATCATCTCGTATGACAGGGTAAATTCATATGACCTGAAAGATCATATTATATTTCAAACCGCAAACAAAGTCATATGAACCTCCATCGACTCTCACCAACTGAATAACTTCATCTATGTGATTCCATTATATTAGTGTAGAGTCAGGATGTTTCATTGCGGGTCTGACATATCAATACACCCTAACAACAATCTCAACACAGTATTTCCTTTCCTGAAAATACTATGTTTTGATCACACTTTCACACCATTCCATACCTCATGTAAAACATCAATGCACCATTCAATCATATCATATTTTAAACTTTTCTGAACAATTCAAATATATCTCAAAATTCACTGAAACACAAAACTAAGTTCCTTTAATTATTTTTTTAAAATAAGATTTAGAATTTTCACTTGAAATAATAAGCAATAATACATTAGGCTTTCAAAAACAAAAAATAAAAAAATTAATTTTTTTTCTCTATCTTGAGCGAGAATGGGCTTCTTTCAAGCAAAAATTCTATCGTTGAGCGAGATTCAATCCAAGAGCATCCAGAATTTCATCCTAGGTCTCGCTTGAGCGAGAAGGGATCCGAGAGCACCTACTTTTTTCATTATACTCTCGCTTGAGCGAGATATGTAGCAAAATTCTGCATAAACCTGTTATACCTGTTAGATTCTAAACCAACAATTCATTCAATTCATAAATTTATAAATTTACACATTACATTGATAGTTCCTGCTCAAAATTATACAAGCACTTTCATTGAATCATTGATTTATTTTGTCAATCTATACATATATATGATTTATAAATCAAAATCATTTAAAACCAAACCATCAATTCTCAATCACAACACTTTCAATTTCAATCAAATTACAATCTACTCAAAACAAGAAATCCTGCAAACAAAATTTGGAACTGGTGACCACGTCACCCCCACATCCAGATCTTCTAGCCCAGAGTTTTATTGAAAATAATAATAGTAGCTTCCCTTACCTTTACTTGAGCAAATGCTCATTAAGAGTTCCAAACCTACCAGAAGCTTTAAGAGTAGCTTAACCTGCACGACAAAGTCCTGATAAAAAATTTAACTACACCACTAGGACTCTGAGCTAACAAAGACTAATCTTAAAGCTAAAAGGGTTACATGTGTAAACCTAGATCGAGACATGTCTACAAGTTCAAAATTTAACTCAAAGAGAAGAGTAAAATTGAACTTACTCTATCAGAGCTCTAATCGAGCAGTCTTGTAGATCTCGTTACCAGGAGTCTAATGGTGGATTCTGATCGTTAAACTCATGAGTGAGAAGATTAAAATCTTAGAGAAAAAAGAGAGGAAAGAAAAAGGAATTTCAAGAAAGATGGTGATTATTTTAAAATGAGACCTAAATAACTGAATTTTCGATTTATACGTTCTTTTCACTTTAATAATAAAATATTCAGATGTCATTTAAAATATATCACTTCTACTCTAAGATAATTTTCTAGATCCTTACGATATTCCTCTTCAATTTCTATCATTCATATTTCATTCCTTATTATATTTCTCTTTCTATTTCACTTTCATGAGAATAAAACATTAAGAATTAGTCTCTTTATTAAAAGGTATTCTAAAAGGGTAAGAATCTATGTGAAAAAAATGAGATTAAAGTAAAGAGATTGATGCTTCTAATGACCTGACTATTAAATTTGTATAACTTCTTAACAAAACTATTCAGGCATCAGGATCTCATTTAAGAAAACAAATGTTATTTAACAAAATGTACCGCCCTGGTGGTCGGGTGTGATGACGTGGCACCCTGCTACAGTATAGGCGTGTTGACAAGGCGCCAGGTTGGCAGAAGGGAAGGTGGCCGCCAGTTGTTATATTGGCGTGTTCCGATT
>Ga0123342_1010406_pt1 | contig 10679 bp, 7 predicted proteins | sample Turbeawhitnodule_FD_89960 | JGI IMG/M metagenome (GOLD analysis project Ga0123342, IMG submission 89960) | Root nodule microbial communities of legume samples collected from Mexico - Turtle bean Mexico white nodule | ecosystem: Host-associated > Plants > Roots > Nodule | place: Mexico: Nepantla... | reverse complement strand
GCACCCTCCCCAAAAGGTAGTTTTTCAGCCATAGAAAAAAGATTTTAGGATCAAACTTGAATATTTTTCAAGTACCAAGCTCTTGATGCCAATTGTTAGAATATATGGCCTTAAACGAGAGGGAGGGTGAATTGTTTAAGAGAGGTTTTTGAAAAGTTTTAGGTGTTTAAAAAAAATTGAGTGAATCCAGAACAGAAATCAGATTAGCCAAGAACATAAGCAAAAAAAAAGCAAAGCAACAGAAAAACAATCGGTTGTTTTATACCAGTCAAGCTTAAAACATAATTTAAATGAGCTTGAGGGTAAGAGAGAAATACACCAACAATTTATACTGGTTCACTCTTAAACCAAGAGCTACATCCAGTCCCCAGAAAACCACTGGGTAATCCACTAAGTAATCAAACCATATTACAACACACAAACCACCAAAGTCACCTTGAACCCTTCAAGAAACACACTCCCTTTGGCAAAACACACCAAAAGTATTAATCTTGACCACCTCAAGAGCACACAACACTCCTTGGTAACACAACACCAGAAATACACTAGGTTGAGAGGGATTACACTTGTTTACAGCACAAACTGAAATCAATACAATTGCAATCCTATTTCACTCTCTTTGAAAACCCAAAGCTTGATGTGAATGTTCAAATCTTTAAGATCAACTTTGTCACAACTGAAAAACAACTCAAATCTGTTTCTCTTACTTGTTTGAATACATAAACAAACCATTTATATTTTCCAAAGATTGGTCAAAGCAATTAATGAAGGAGCGTATTCAATTGGAAATCATTTAAAGCACATTCAACAACCAAAACAGAATTCTGCTAGGATTTTCAAAGAAACAATCGGCTGAAACCACGAAACAACCGTTTGTTTGGTTTGGCAGTTAAGTCAACCAAACTAAAATAGTTTTCAACCTTTTCAAAAACTCTTAAGAGTAAAACAACCGGTTGATTCGACAAAACAATAGGTTTTTTTTTACTTAGTTGGAAAAACACTTTATTTTCTAAAAGGTTTTAAATCACATCAGTTTTAGATTCAACAAAGGAGTGGATCACATTCTATTCTACTCAGATCTCTCCCTAAACACAACAGCAACACCAGCCTTGCATCAAACACATAGGATTTGGACTTTAAACACAACAGCAACACCAGCCTTGCATCAAACACATAGGATTTGGACTTTTCAAAGCACTTGATCACTCTTGATCACTCTTCAAAGCATTTGTTTTCCCTAATAAATGTTTTTCATCAACCATTCATCAAATGTGGATACATGGGTAGTTTAGAATTTTATTTATGGAAATTCTATATTAATAGAAAAATTGCGAAGTTCAATATAGCTCCTAACATATACATAAACTTTTTGTACATCATTTATACCAACTATTAATCAAATGACTATTGGATTTTATGAAAAATTATATGCTATTACACATATATTACTCTTATCTTTCTTCTGTTTATAATCGGTTCATCTTTCTATAATCTCTTCTTCTTTATAACGCTCATTTTCTTATAACTCTTTTTATTTTAAATGAATCCTTGATAATTACTTTTAAGTTTGAAGTTTTATTATATATTTATGGTATTTAATTTACTATCTTGAGCCTTTTCAGGTTCTCAAAGAATCACTAAATTATGCATAAAATTTATCATTTTGAATGCATACTCCACTTTAAATATTATTTATAACTTTTTTATTTTCAATGACTCTTGATAATTACTTTTAAGTTTGAAGTTTTATTATATATTTATGGTATTTAATTTACTATCTTGAGCATTTTCAGGTTCTCAAAGAATCACTAAATTATGCATAAAATTTATCATTTTGAATGCATACTCCAGTTTAAATATTATTTATAACTTTTTTTATTTTCAATGACTCCTTGATAATTACTTTTAAGTTGGAAGTTTTATTATATATTTATGATATTTAATTTACTATCATGTCCAGCATTTTCAGGTTCTCAAAGAAACGCTAAATTATACATAAAATTGATCAATTTGAAGGCATAATCCACTTTAATTTGAGTTTATATGGGTTACAGTCTAATTTGAAACTAAAACTAATTATGCAATTTTATATTTTAATTAAAAATAATAATTTATTGTTAGTTATAATTGAAGAACTCTTAAAATAATTTACCTTGATGTGTTCCCTAATTAAAAACTTTATTTTTTTGATAAAAATTTGTTTGAATTAATTTTTTCCAGCTAATTGTGGAAATTATCTATCGAAATAAGATGGTAGATTTTTGTTTTTGTGAAAATTATTTCCTCAAACGGTTTTGTAAAATGGAAAATAGTTTAGGCAACGATGAAAATGCACCCGATATAGTAATAGTAAGCTTTGTTCAATGAACTGTCCAACATAGCTTAAAAAAACTGATAAAACTTCTCTTGGCAAACACTAACCAAATTCCCTTCTTTTATAAGTTAGTGGCCATAATTGGTCATTTGCGTGGGAAGTGAGGACCCTTGCGACACAACTAATTTTCTTTCTCATTATGAGATTCTAGGATTTTATTTTATTGGTTATCTGATTATGTTAGGTGAAAGTTTGTTGTAAGTTTGCCTATTGGTACAGTCAATTATTGATGGAAGTGCGCTGTCAAATATAATCTTTTTTTTCCTTTTGCACTTGTTTGCCATTATTAGAGTTTAATTCATCATGAATCCAATTCATAAGGTTCGAATTCAGCTGCTTAATTATTCTACAAGTTTCTTAGTTTCATTCCATTTCAGATTTGTTTATTCATTGATGAGATCAGTAACCCTTTCTCAAGCCAACTTTGTTCCTTAGTAAAAGAATAATTAATACTAGAACATGTTCAGGATCGTTTTAGACAGTGTTAGTGATTATTGAAGTTGGATAAATTAAAAATAAAGATCGCTCATTAACGCGTAACATTTACCCTATGTTATGTGGTGCACGTAACTGAGTAATTCTCAAACATTTAAAAGCCAAAGTAACCCTTACAGTTGCAGAGTATCCATATTTCTCAATACTGGAAAAAATCTTATAGGAGAAAGAAACAAAGTTGAATGGCAAAAAAAAAACTTAATTTGCACAAAGTGCCGAAGATCACACAAACCGATAAGCAGTTCAATGTTTCGAAATAGATGGTTCCATCAGAGAATTAAAATACTTGAAGAAATTTCCAAAATTATCAAACTTTCCCCGTAAACGTTTTCAAGAAAATTATACAGCTAAACGCATTTTGCATTTTCGAAAACCTTATTATTATATTACAATGATAAATTCTCAAGAACCAACATTATCTAAATGACAGATATAACAAACAACCGACTTGCAGAGACAATCAAGCGCATATAGGAATTATAAAAAAAAATGGCATATAATGGTAGCCGAATCCAAAACAATTATTCCGGAATAATAGATACAAAATGTAACAAAATTGGAAAAAAGTAAAGAAGGGAAGTAGGTATGGGGAATTATGTGAATTAACCGAAAAACTCTTATATGAAAGGATCATGGCAGCTATTAAAGAAAAAGACTCTAAATGATGCAGTTGCAAACCAAAATCCTTAGTTGCCGCTATCTATATAAGAAAATGCCGTTGTCACTCAATTCCCAACAAAATGAAGTACTTCACTGAACTTTCACTGGTGGTTGACGAGTGACTTTCCCTCCACCATTCTGATAACTCCTTGCCACAACATCTCCATTGCTACGCCCACCACCATTGTTGCCTCCTCTAGGCCTGCCAGTGAACTCACCACGCTTCTCAAAATTATCATTCCTGTTTCCATAGCCACCACGGCCACCACCACCACCGAAGTTTGCGCGGCCCCTGAAGTTATCATTTCTGTCATTCCGGTATCCACCCCTTCCCGATGAATATCTACCCCTATCACTGTTAGCTGCACCAAACAAGAATACACGTTATCACATAATAACCATCACTGTTAGCTGCAACAAACAAAAATACATGTTTCACAGAACAAAGAGTGGTAAGCACCAAGAGCTTGTCCCATGTATGCATTATCACATAAGAACTTTAAGCACAAGTCTATCTCTAGCAATTTTCCCAATATTTTCAATTATTTTATGGAATCTTAAATGGTAGGAAGCCAGTAACTTCAGTCCGGCATAGTTAGAGCATAAATCAATCAGATGTTGAAGTCGAGGGAAATAATAAACAAAACCGGCCAACTTGATTTAAAAATGTTCAAATTTAACATGAAATGTTAGGCTGGCTTGCCTCTTCGTTCTTCAATTGAAAGTCTCCGGTTGTCCAAGGTGACAGGAGGAGAAGCCTGAAACAATACACAGAAATATAGCTGATAGATGTAGGACAAATAAAACAAAAATAACAATAAACATCCAAAACTAGGCCAAAAAAGTGTAGGCAGATAAGCTATAGCAAAATCAGCTCACACTCTTCTGTACAAAAAGCACCCACAGCAACACAACCCAAGGATTAGTAGTAAAGAACTAATATCAAATTCTAATAGCACTAGCGTTAATAGGACCCAACACACAAAACTACAACTTCAAACCCTCAATTTTCCTCCTAGTATGCTAAACTCCAATAACCCATCAATTGGCAGATTTTCTTCTAAATATGTTCTCTACACTATAATTAGATGAAAAAAGCTTCATCAAATCAACTGTAAAACACTGACAATAAATAATGTTTTTGCCAAAGAACAAAGACAATTGCAGAATGCAAGGGACTTTCAAAAAGAAAATTAATTTGGAATCATGTACAGCATATCAATTACAACACCTCTATATGGACAAAGGCTAAGCATGTAATTGCAAAAGGCAACATTATCATCAAGAAACTCATCTTCATGAAATACAAAAGTTAAATAGAAACCCTAGCAATCAAAAGAGGGAGATTTCAAGTATGTGTCTGTACCTCAAGTGCACTCTGCATTGAAGTAGCAGATTCAAACTCCACAAAACCAAAACAAGATCCCTGTTGCTGGAAAGAAGGGCAAAGCCTTGTATCAATGCTTGAGAAGTAATCAAAGTACATTTTGAAAACAAATTAGTAACAGACTAACCTTGCTACTTCTAACTTGAATTCCATCCCGTTTAATCGCCCCAAATTTCTTGAAAACACGTTCCAGCTGTTCTACTGTTGCATTCATGGGTAAATTTGCAACAAATATCGCATAAGCCTTGCCTGTGGAACAGAGATTACGAAAGTCACATAGCATCTGGATCAGATGTGATGATCAACTCAGATCATAATTAATCAATCTAGTCACAGAATAGGAACCACCTCCATTCTCATTGTTCTTTTCTGTTGGACTCTCAATGCTAGGGGTTGGTGCTTCCGATGCAGGCACACTGGGAACACGTGGTTGTTCCACAGCTTTCACAGGGGAAGCCCTCATATGGAAGGGAGCAGCATTTTCTTTCAGTGCATTCACCTGAGATTAATAAATGCAAATATGGTCAGACACCACAAAAAGTACATAGATGGCATAAAATCAAATAATTAAAACTTACTATTGATGCAAAAGACTTCTTTGGAGTATCCTCCTGTGAGTTACTAGAAGCAGCTTTCTCAGCATGTGATTGATGTTCCACATGACTGGATTCTTTAACATGATTAACAGGAACCACCTTCTCAGCAACTAATAATTTTCCATTCTCAAGTGGCTGGCTGACATCTTTGCTGACACTAATGTCATCATCAACAACAGTAGTTTGGCTATCTGGAACATCTTCGGCATCATGAATGACCTCTGTATTCATAATCAAAATAAATAAATAAATATCCAATCTTATAACGAGAAAAATTAAAATGGTAGAAAAAGGAAATGAAAACAACAGGAGTAGGGGGTATATTTATGACCAGAAGTTGTAAATAGAAGATCTACCAGGCTCAGGGGTAAAAGCATCTGTTGGAGCACTTTCCTCAGCATCATTTGCAGGCGCAGACTCAATTTCAACTGACTTATACTCATCAATATATCTGAAAATATCATTCAAAACAAAGTAGCCTTTGTCCTGTGGAGCTAGGAAAAAGGACTGAGTAAACTTCCTTTTCAGATTGTCACTTCCAGTTAAGCAGCCAGTCACTACAACTATTACCCCATCCTTGTGTGAAGGTTGGGCATCAGCACTCAGAATTTCTACCCTAAAGCTTGTGTAATCCAGAGAAAGTATCTTTTTGTTGATTTCCTGTACCAAAGCAGAGTAAGATCACTTGAGTGAGTGGAATGCAAATCATTTGTCACAACACAATACGCAGTAGTCCAGGTAAAAAAAAAACATTTGAATATATGCACCCAAATAAACCTAGGGAATTGCTAGCATGGCTATCAATTAACACTGTGGGCACGTGATTTCAAATACTTCAGAGAATGTTACATACTCCTTTGGCCTTTGACAGGAAAAACTGTAAAATTAACAAGCAGGCAAGTGGTAGTAGGACTCCCCAAAGAATTTTCCTGCTTACTATGCATGGTATTAATAATTAATAATATACTACAAAATTTAAAAAAATGGCACAACCCTTCTCATGAAATGCACACAACCCAAGGTGATTTCCATATATTTTGGATTGATTTGTGTTTATACAAGTAACCACATTTTGAAAAGAAAAAGCAAACAATAACAGTTTGGTACATGAGAAATTAAAGGAGTATTTTAAAACAAACTCCATTAAGCCCGTGCTAAATCTGCAATTACATAATGTCCTTGCAATACCTGACACTCCATCATTAGTACTTACCACAGTAGTAGTCACCATTGTCATGGAACCATCTTCTTCAGGTCGACTCACGACACTGGACTCGTGATAAAATCTGTGAACTTGGTCTGGCTCCTGATGCAGTATAGAATAATACTGCTCAACAAAAGCATTGCCAACCATCTGAGGGGTTGGTGATCCATCCGACACTGCCATCTCTACAACACGACATCACAGATTAGTCTTGACGGCACACACACAGCTATTCCAGAAAACCCCAATAAAGAAAAAACAAGAAATAACAATTCAAAGAATAAACACACACGACCAAAACGCTATCAACCACAACCCTCATCCATAAAACCAACGCCAACACACCGCCTTCAATCTTAACAAGTAATACATACACAACACACGAGCCAGGCATTTAACAGCCAACAACCATCCCAAACATTCAATCATGCCTGTTTAATAAACAAAAAAGAACAGCTAAAACAAAATCAACATTTAAAATAACCTAAGAGCCACGAATTTTATTTAAACCTTTCCCATTTCCAAACCCTAAATCCCAAACACACCAGGTTAACAACCAAACCCTAATCAACCATCATGGTACACTAAAAACGTAAAAAAAAACAACAGAAAAAAAGGGAAAGAAACTAAGAGATTAATGATCGGGAGAAGGTAAAAATGGATCAGATAAGAATACGAAAAATCGATAGTGAAAGTCTCTTAGAAAAATATATATATAAATTTAAAACGAAACTGGAAGAAGAGAAAGGAAGAGGTACCTCCGAGGGAGCGATGAATGGCTCAGAGAAGATGGTTTGGTAAGAGTGGAGGCGGTTGAGTTGAGTGAGATCTCTGTCGAATGCGAAGGTGAAAATATTGAATATATATATAGGCGAACTTTTCTATGTTGTTTCTTGTTCATAGGAATAAAGCTTTGTTTCCTTTGTTCTGGTTCGGTTCTTTAGATGGACCAAAAACCCGGTTTATTAATTCACACATGTGCTTTTATCGGCCCAACGTCCTTTGGTTTCAAGCTTCTTTTCTTATTCTCTTGTCCCTTCTTCCTTGCTACCGTGTTAAACTGTCATCTTTCAATTCAACGTGGGACCTTTCAAGAAATTGCACGATTACTATTATTAAGGGATATATATATATATATATATATATATATATATATATAAATATATATGATTTTGAATTTCATCAATTTAAATTTTAACTGCTACTTTTATTATATTTCACCTTATTACATTTACTTTTTTTATTCTATCTTCATTAGTTGTCGTTTAAGAGTGAAAGAAAAATCTATTTTTATTTAAAGTTAGTCTTTAATATTCATCAAATCAAGTGTACTAAGAAAGAAGGGTTATAATTATTCAAGAAACTGTGTAAAAATATGTGAAAATGTATAAATGCGACTTTATGAATTAAATTAATGAGCATAATATACATGTGAGCCTAGTAACTACTGTTAAATAAAGGATAATTATTAATTAAATTAATGAAAATAAAAAACATAGAAAGAAAATTTATGTAGTAAGTAAGCGTACAAAAATTTACAATTTAAAAACTTTTACTGTGTTAGGAAGTATCGTATTGTAATGAATTAACTATTTTATTACATTTATGTTTCCTTCTATTTTTATTTTGTGAATTTCGACATTGATTTTTTTGGCGAATTTATCGCCCGTGTGTAAAAACAGATTAATTAATACTTAATGCATTTAAATCTGTATATATATAGTTAATAATTAATTACTTGATTGAAATATTTAATTTGTAATGATGATTTAAATCCATTTATATAAAATATAACTATTATTATAATGCATTTTTATTAGGAAAATTAGTTATTTCGTAATTCTAAAATTTTATCTTCGTTTTGTGATTGAAATAAAATTATTATTTCTAATATAAACATAATAATAATAATAGGAACATTGATAATATAATATTTGTCAACATCTTCGATAATCTTATTAAAGACATTTTTATTTCTTAATTCTCTAAGACATCTTTTACGTATAAAATTATGATGGAGCTTTAATCTCCAAAAACGAACAATACAGTTAGATGTGGTGATTGATTCTAATAATATTATCTCAACGAACTTAAGGTCATTGATGTTATTTGTGGGGATGGAAAAGTGGTTTCAAAGACGAACCATCATTCTCCTTAGACATTGATTGGGGCTTGTTCTAATATGTCCAATAGTCCCACATTACTTAGGAGTTGAGATCAAAGACAATTTAAATACACTTTTCTTAACCTTTTGAGACTCCTTTTAAGGACAAAATTGTGATGGAGCTCTGAGCTCCAAAACCGGACAATATCTTAGAGGTTGATTAACCTTAATGATGTTATCTCTCAACGAATTTGAGATCATAACATTGGCGTCGTCTATGGGAATGCAAAAGTGGTTCCAAAGATGAACTCGCATTCTCTTAGCCTTTAACTAGGAGGAATGGAAAAGTGGTTCTAAAAACGAACATTTATTCCCTTTATACCTCAACTATGGGTCTTGTTCCTGTACACCCAATAGTGTCATATCGCTTAGTAGTCGAGGCTAGGGACACTTTAAATTACCTTCCTCCCTTAACCCTGTGAGACACCATTTAAGGATAAAATTGTGATGGAGCTCCGAGCTCCAAAGCGGATGTGATGATTGACTCTAGCGATACTATCTCCATGGACTTCAGATCGGAACCAGTGTCATGTTTTGGTATGCTCAATAGTAACACGTCGCTTAAAGTCAAGGATAAGGAAAATTTAAATATACCTTCCTCCCTTTATTCTTTGATTCGCCTGTAACGAAGCTCTGAGCTTCAAAGCAAACAATACCTCGGATGTAGTAATTGACTATAACGATGTTTTCTCAATGACTTTGAGGTCAAAACATTCATATGTCTAATAGTCTCACATCGCTTATGATTCGAGGTCAAGGGAAATTTAATACACTTTCCTCCTTCAACCTTCTAAGGCACCTTTTAAGAACAAAACTATGATAGAGCTGCAAAATGAAATATACCTTAGATGTGGTGATTGACCCTAACGATGTTATCTCAACGGGCTTGAGGTTGGAACATTGAGTTTTTATTTCTCTAAATACTTCTTGATATGTTGATAATTAAGGAATTGAGATAATCTCTTTATATTTAAAATATACAAGTTGACATGCAATCACTTAATTTTTATTTAACCATATATTTGATAAAATTAAGTTGTAGTATTTATATATAGATATTAAGATTTCTAAAACTTTTATAGAAGTTTTAAGTATTAAATAAATAAATAAAATTTTAAAAAATGTCTAAATATTTATCTTTTTGCCTTAGTATTCCTCTTACTCTATATTAATTATTATTATCCTTCTTGTTCCGGTACGACCAATATATAGTCCCACATCGCTTAGGAGTCGAAGTCAAAAGTTATTTTTTCAGTACGGCTAATATATAGTCTCACATCGCTTAGGAGTCGAGGTCAATGTCAGTTTAAATACACATTCACTAGCACAAAATGTATAAACAACGACTATTTATTTAATACGGTTTTTAGCCGCTGTCATTCAAAACGCGATGGCATTTTTTAAATTAATTTCATTCACGAATGCGTCTATTTGTAATAGCCGCATTCTTAAATCATTTTTTACCCTAATTTTGAAGCGTGCCACTTACGCTTTCACTTTCTTCCTTTTTGGCGCTTCGCGTTTTCTCTTTGTTTCTGCTCTAGTGTTCCTCTCTTTTGCGAGTTTCATTGTGTTCTCGTACCAATGTAAGTTTGTTTCGATTCGCTTTCTTTCTTCTTCACCAATGGTTTATAAAAAATTTTCATTTCACTTATTTGTTTGTTTTCTTGCATTGACGAATGGTTCTCTGACGCTTCATTTTCTCTTTTGTTTATGCTCTCGTGCTTCCTCTCGTTTTCTACGAGCCTTCATTGTCTTCTTTGTGCCATTGTAAGTTCTTTTCGAGTTCTCTTTCTTCT
>Ga0123342_1010405_pt1 | contig 10680 bp, 11 predicted proteins | sample Turbeawhitnodule_FD_89960 | JGI IMG/M metagenome (GOLD analysis project Ga0123342, IMG submission 89960) | Root nodule microbial communities of legume samples collected from Mexico - Turtle bean Mexico white nodule | ecosystem: Host-associated > Plants > Roots > Nodule | place: Mexico: Nepantla... | reverse complement strand
CAATGGCAGACTCCGATCGCCAAACTGATAAGTGAGGAGATCAGAATCTTAGAGAGAAGGGAGAGAAAGGAAAAGGGAAACTTTTAGAGAGATGGTGGTTCTTTTAAAATGAAACCTGAATAACTGAATTTTCTATTTATATATCATTTTCATTTTAATAATAAAATATTCAGGTATCATTTAAAATATACCACTTCTACTCTAAGGTTATTTTCTAGACCCTTACACATGTTAGTTAAATTAAATTGATTACGAGTTTGATTTTAAATTATTTAAAAAATTATCTTAAAAAATTTAAAAAGAATTGAAAAATGTTAAAAAATAATAATTGAGTAAAAGAAAAAATGTATTTAAATTTTATAAATGTTATATAAACTACTTTAATTTTTAAAAAATTAATTATTTGAACTTAATTTATAATATTGTTCTCGTCAGTTGACTCGATCGCCGGTTGACTCGAACGACAGTCTCTAGCTCGTCTGTCTCTACATGAGAATTGAACTTTCTTAGGTTGAAGAACCTCTCACCTGCAAAGACAAAAGGGTGCCTTGGCGGTCGTTTGCACTCCGATGCTCAAGTCAGTACTAGGACAAAAAAATAGTAAGTGAATAAAGTAGTTTTAGTCTTAGAAACGGTGTACCTTGCTACCACCCTTTATATAGGTTGTAACTAGGATTACTTCTATTTTGTTACCCACGTCTAAGGTTCCTTGGAGAACGTCCTTGTGTCGCTATTACACAATCTTAGCGTAATCTGGCACATAAGACTTCCCTTTACTGGAGTGCAACGACTAACAGTATGGCCACCGAGGTACCAACTCATGCACCACTACTGCAGGGCCATCTATTTTATGGGTGCCCTAAGTATTCACATGCCATGCATGCAGTCTTTCCCTGGAAACCCTAACCCTAATGGGCCTTAGCGCTTCCAAGGAACACTTGCTTGTGTCGTACCCGAATGTACCATACACACCCCCATGCATGATCCTCTCGTTACTTAGGTTTTTCCTTATATCTAGGTGTTTAACTAGTATCTGATATGATTTATGGGACCCACCTTACGTGGCCCACCATTACTATCAGACACCGATGTCCGATGTCCGATGTCCGATGTCTTATGTCTTTCTCTGGCGTCGATGTCTGAGGTCTTTCTCTGGCGTTGATGACCGATGATTGGTTGGTACAAATATTATAATAAGTATTTAGATTTTGATATAAATTAGTTAAATTAAATTTATTAAATTGATTAAGTGTTTAATTTAAAATTATTTAAAGAAATTATCTTATAAAGTTTATAAAGAATTATAAGATGTAGAAAAATAATGATTGAGTAAAAATATATATATATATATATAAATTTTGTAAATATTATGTAAAATATACATAAATTTAGGAATATGAATTTAACATGAAGTAATTAATGAATGTAAAATGTAATTGATGTATTTAAAATAGAGAATCAATTTATCTTAAAATCTGAAAGTAAAGTCAAGAAAATAAAAAGTGAGATAAAACTTTTTACTGATAACTTAAATAAATTTGAATGTCATATTTGTGTAATGGTTAAATGAACGGGTGATTTTACTTTGATATTCATTGTGATTTAAAAGATGTTATTTGTCATAAATAAAACATAAGATCATTTTAAAGATTTGTCAAGAATACTTATGATAGAAACATATATATTAAGACTAAGTGTGTGAGTAAGTAACTTATTCTTATTCTTAAATTACCCTAAACTTGACCACATGTTCTATAAATGTAATTGTTATAGTTATTGAATATGATCTCCAAAAGAAATTTACGTTTTCCAACTAAAACACATAATAATATAGTAAGTTTTGAGTCATGAGATGATTCATGTGCAATATTTCATATAAATTTGTTAATAGAGTTTCCCAATGCTCTAAATAACAAATTCATTGATTTAGGTTATTTTATTATATGTTATTGACCTTGTATTAAAGAACATAAATGTTGTAGCATGTAAAATAATTCTCATTGCATGAATAATAGGTCTTTGACATAATAACTTTAGTAGACTTAGTTCTTAATAAATGTAACATATATACCTCCTTTTCGATTGAGTCTGGTATAGAATGAATTTAGAATATGAAATAAAGTTGATCATTAGATTTTGGATTATAAGTTCATAACCCTAACCCATTGACATTTTGGGTGGAACATATGTACTTCTGTTTTTTGTTGCAGTTAATACGGTAAGAGTTGAACTAAGAACTCAATTATAAAGGCTAAAAGAGAGTTTCATAAGCAATTTCAATAATAGGATTCATTATATTTGTGATAACAATTTAATTATGTATTTATTTTTGTTATATAAATTAAAGGAAATTTTTGTTGTATAAATTAAATATATTTTAACATTAATTTATTTTATTTTCTATAAATTAAATTAAATTGTTTTGTATAAATTAAAGAAATTTTTGTTATAAATTAAATGAATTTCTTTTATACATTAAATTCATTTATTTGTTGTATAAATTTAAAATAATATTTTAAAATAAAATGAATTATTTTTTTAAGTTTTAATTTAATTTTTTATTTAATTAAATTTGATTTAAGCTATGTGTCGGAGGTGGCCGACGCATAGTCTACCTATTTAACAAATTTCAGTTATTCAGTTAAGAAATATGTGTGCAGTGTAGTTAATGAACCTCTCCCTTGAAGTGATACACCAAGATTGGAGGTAGTATGGTTCCCCCAGTGAGCCCCCTTTTGTGTGAGTTCACCAAGGCGGAGAATAGTATGGTTCGCTAGTTAATGAACCTCTCCCTTGAAGTGACACGCCAAGGTCGGGAATAGTATGGTTCCTCAGTGAGTCTCCCTCTTGCGTAAGTTCACCAAGGCTGAGAATTGTATGGTTCAACCATTAAAGATCTGTCCCTTGACTTTTTACATCAAGGTTGTGGTCAATTATTAAGGACCTGTCCCTTGACTTCGTACAGCAAGGATGAGGTTTGTTAAGAACCGTTCACTTGGGTTAGAAACACCGATGTAGGGAATAGTACGGCTCCTCAGTGAGCCTCCCTCTTGCGTGGGAACGCCAAGGTTAAACAGTATGGTTCAAAAGTTAAAACCCTCCTCTGCTCTAAGGGGCCAAGGATGAGGTAAGATACGGACTGATCACTTGGGTTAGAAACTCCAAAACTGGGAATGGCATGGTTCCTAAGTGAGCCTCCCTCTTGAGTGGGAACACCAGGGTCGAACAATATGGTCCGCCAGGTAAACTCACCCCTACCCTCATGATGCGAGGTCAAGATCGAGAGGACACACTTCTTCTCACCAATGTTACCAACAAGGCACGACCGTCAACCTAAAGAGGGCAGAGGCGAGATCAGTAGGGAGACTTCTCCCTTACCTTACAAGAGGAAGACCCAAACGACAAGAGGAGTTTTCCTTATCCTCGTACGACAAAGACTATGCCAGTTTAAGGTTTGCGCGCATGTCACCAATGCCTTGAAGACAATAAAGGTCAAGAGTTAAGGCAGATGAAGTTAAGCGTGCTACCTAAGAGGCAAATCTATGTCGAAAACGCTGTTAGTCGAAGTTAATGCAAGAGAAAGAAGCTAAGAAGGAGATTAAAGAAAGATCAAATGCTCATAAATATATACATATGTACAAGGTACGAGTCATCAAGAAGACTAAGTCACAAGATAGCTACTCTCTAAGCATGAGTTGCCCCTCAACAACGCGAAAGATCCACCTCAGGATGCACACAGACAAACTGAGCCATGGCATCTTGGAACCCCTCGCCATAAGCATCAACAACGTCATTGTTGAGTTCCTCTTCCGTCTTCTTGAAGAGCTCAACCTTCTCAGCCAGCTCCCCTTCCACCTACCCTAGATGGACTTCGCGTTGGGTAGCCCTCTCCTCCAGCTTGGCCATTTGGGCCTGCATCCCCTCGACCTTCCCCTCCAGATCGACCACCTTGTTGCGAAGAGGCAAGATCTTCGCTTCCAATTGGAGGGCTTCCTGGGACTTCTCAAAGAGAAGCCTCTTGGCCTCCTTTTCGGATTGACAAAGGTTCGCCAGCTCCTAATACATGGCGGTTTCACGGTTGGAGAAGACTTTGGTTTTGAGGGTTAGCTCTTCCTTCAACTTCACCATCTCAGGCCGCAAGTCTTGTGCGTCTTGCGCCTTACTCAGAGCAAGGCTGGACGCGACGAGGAAGTCTCCAAGGCCTTGAGCCACGTGGTCTTGGAGGACGTTGCCACCCAAGCTCTCCACCATTTCTTGGTCTTGAAAGCGTTTAAGAGCTTTGGCAAAGAATTCAAGCTTAATCAGCTTGGCAGTGTCAAACACCACGCCCAAGCTTTTGAGAAGCTGGCACATCTCACGATCTGATGGGGTTAGGTCCTCCAGACTCCTTGGCTTTTTTAGTCTAGGCTTTTCCACCCAATAGAGGGGAAACTCGTCTAGAAAGGTGGGGCCATGGATGCTACAACAAATCTTCAAGAACTTCTTATTGAAGCCTTTGTATGACTGCTAAAAAAGGGTCAGGAGGACCCTCCCTACCACCCCGTTGAAGCTTAGCCACAACTTCTTTCCCGGGTTCTTGGCCTCAAAGAAGTAGAGGAAGACATCTACGGAAGGAGGATGCCCAAGGTAATTGTAGAGAATCACGAAGGCTCGCACGAATGCCCAACTGTTGGGATGCAGTTGGGCCGGGGCCACGTTGACCTCGGTGAGTAGAGCGCGCTCAAACCCTGTGAAGGGAAGACGGAGTTCGAGCCGCTTAAAGACTGTGGTGTACATGAAGAAAAATGGCTCGTTAGGATCCGCCCGATCATTAGCACACATAGGGACCTCCTTCTTGCAAGGAAGAACCTTCAGGAACACGTTAAGCTCTCTCCCGAAGACGTGAAATTTATCCAGGGATTTGCTTTGTTTGTAAGTATCTATGTCTTCGTGGGTGTTCAATTGAGAGGTCTCAGCCAGGAGGGCTTCAGGGTCCCAATGGTAAAGGGCTTTGCAGTTAACAGGGGGTGGAGGGTTCGGTGTTGTTTTCGTTCTGGCCATCTCGTGAAAAGCTAAAAAGAGATAAGAGAAAGGAAGAAAACAAGGGTTCAGAAGAAGACGAGGGCGCGACCCAAAAAACCCAGAAAAACAGAGTTACAAAGCGAAAAACATGGGAAATGTAAAGTGCAGAAAACCTAAAATGCAGAAAACGTAAACAACCCCAGAATAGTTATAGCATGATATGGGCAGCGGAATCGTAAAGCAAGAGCAATCAACACATAAAGTTCATACCTTTGATCAAGTAGGGTTTGAAGTTCTGAGTTTTTGAAGAAGAAGAGAAAGCGTTTCGAAGAAATGCTTGAGAAATTATTTGCTTAAGTGAAAGTAATGAAACAGTGAAGAGAGCGTAAGGGTTTAAAGGTTTGAACAATATACAAAGAAGCGCAAGCGCCAACAAGTGATAGCCGTTGATCTTGCCACGTGTACACTGAGTTAAAAAGTATAGTGAGACGTCACTTTGGTGTACTGTTCACGTCCCGTTACCCAGTGCCACGTAGGTCGCCTAGGGCGATCACTTAGTCTCTTCGCTGAAACAAGTTGCAGCTCGAGACTAGGGGGGCTTGTGTCCTGACCAGTCCTCGGTCATCGATTCCAGAGATTGACCGCATACATCGCACACCGGTGTCTGATAGTGTAAGTGGGCCACGTAAGCGGGGCCCCAGACGCACCTATTAGGAGATTGGTCAGTCTTCGGACATCGGTACCATAGACCCCGATGTTGGAGATCGACATCAGACCTCGCCAATAGAGGGAGAGATCGAACATCGGCGGTTTGAACGTTATAGTGGGCCACGTAAGGTGGGTCCCAGAATTATCCTAAGTTATCTGTTAAGACATCAGATATGATGGAAGCCTATGTCACGAGGGATCCATGCACGTGGTGTGTATAGCGCATTCAGGCATGACATGAATAAGTAATACTGGAAGCACTAAGGCCCATTAGGGTTAGGGTTTCGAAAGAAAGCTGCATGCATAGGACGTAAATACTTAGGGCACCCGTAGGAACAAATGGTGCCAGAGGTTAGGTGCACAAGTTGGTACCTAGGCGGCCACTCTGTTATTCGTTGCACTCCAGTTAAGGGAAGTTCTATGTGCTAGACACGCTAAGATTATGTAAATAGCGGCGCAAGGACGTTCCCCAAGGAACCCTAGACAAGGGTAACAACACAAAGGTAAACCCTAGTTTCAACCTATATAAAGGGTGTTAACAACCCTAGCAAGGTACACAGTTTCTAAGATTGAAACTACTTTATACAGTTGGTGTTTCTTTCCCCTTATACTGACTTGAGCGTCGGAGTGCAAACGGCCATCAAGGCGCCCCTTTGTCTTTACAGGTGAGAGATCCTTTGATCAAGGAAGTACGAGTCTTAGGCGGAGATAGAAGGGTCAAAGGCTGCCGTTCGAGTCAACCTGCAAGTCAACAAGCAGGAACACCTGTAATTCTAACAAAATAAACTTAAAGGGTTTTTTACTTTAAGATAATTTGAGGGCTTTATCCACTTTTCTCTCTCTTTCTCTCCTTTTCTCCTAGTTATGGAGAATTTTTCAGAAGTGGAGAAAAGTTTTAGATGTTTTTATCCTTGACAGGGTTGACTCAAGAAAGAAACCTTTCGGGTTCGTTAGGCTTCAAGGGGTGGTGGATGCTAATGTGTTGGAGAGAAAGTTGGATTCAATTTGGATTGGCACTTAGAAATTGCGAGTGAATAAACCCAAGTATGGCAGATGAGTAGTTCCTAAGGCTGTTGGGAATTATGTTCGGATGCAAGAGTCCATGAAAAATTGGAAACTTGTTAGTCGTTCTTTTGCTCAGGTTGTCAATAATGAAGGAGCAGATTCTCTCCAACAAACTTCAGAAGATAATTCGGTTTGTGTTACGGTCAAGGTGGATTCTACTAGGTGGTTAAAGGATTGTTTTGTTGGAAGATTATATGATTAGATTAATATGCAATCTGATAAGGAAAGCTTTATTTTGGAAGGTTTTAGTTTGTAAGATTAAGATATTTAGGAGAAAGGTATGTGTTTTTGTCTTGTCAAGAAGAAGGTGCCATTCCGAAGTCAATTGCAGAAAACAAAGACTAGTTTGAAGGAAATTTTATTTCTTTATTCCGTGGGATGATAGCTTTGTGGTCACAGACAAAAAAACTTGGGTTAGATGCAGAGGCAATCCTTTGGCACTCTGGAGCTGTGAGTGTTTTGAAAGAATTGGGAATCTCATAGGAACTTTTGTGGAGGTCGACAAGGCATGTGTTGCAAAGGATATTTTAAAGTTCGTTCGTTTGTGCGTCAAAATTCCGTTGGGAGGTGAGTCTTCTTGGGTGAAGCAGGTTTGGATCAATGATACTATGTGCCAAATTTCCATAGAAGAAGAGTGCGTCACTCCGGATTCTTTGCTGCAACGTTTCCATAATTCTTAGGGTGCGTCTCGAGAGGTTGATTTTGAGGCTGGTTCGGATTTCAACGTGGGTGATGCGTTTCTTGAGTCAAAGTGATCTAATTATAGAGAAAGGGAAAAAGGTGAAGGGTAGTGAGGTTATCACCGTTCAATTTCCAAAGGAGGCAGAAAGTTGTTCTATTGGTGGAGCAAGTGGCACTTGCATAGGTGACGCTAGGGGTACTTCGATCATGAGCAGTAATGGTATTTTGGCTAGTGTGGAAAGTTTAAATAGTGCATTGGAAATAAAAGCCAAGGGTAGTTATTGTAGTGGAGAGGTGTCAGGTGGAAAGTTTTTGGTCAACTTGTCATTAATGAAACTTTTATGAGCCAGAAGAAAAGTGGGTTGATGACCTAATTTGTATTGGGCCAAGTCAGGCACAAGAGTGAGTGGAGTTGGGTGAGTGAAACAGTTGGGTTTGGACCTAGGGCAGACATGGAAGAGCACTTTAAAATGTGTGAAATAGCTAGATTTTGAACTAGGGTTGACGTGGTAGAGCACTCAAAGAGAGGCACTACGTAACACTATTGCTTGTGGTGCACTTCCTGGGATCACAGCGGTGGCGTGCGATGGTGCGGATGGTAGTGGCACAGAATTAGGGGGTGTGGAGGGCTAGAATGACGCCATTAGAGGTAGCGGAGCAAGCTCAGGAAAGGCGGCGACGTTCTCTGGAATTAACTCACTTCTTGTCTCTCGGAGAGGTAGCTATGGTGGCGGTTTCTCCACTGTATTAGAGACGATGGTCGGAGGAGTAGTGGAGATGACGGTCGACAGAGTAGTGGAGGCATTCGAAAGCGCAGCGGGGACCAGCCGAGGTTAGTGACGTGGAGATCTTGGGGGTAAGCTCAGGAAAAGGAAGAAGGCATCGGTCGTTGACTCAAGAGACCTTGAAGGTTCCCAGGGTAACTAACTACCTATGGGTTGTTGGGGATGAGTTTCTTGAGGTCTTACAGGTCAACACCAGAGAGACGTGGATAACCCCTTACCAGCGTTACCTAGATGATGGGATGCTTTTTGCAAAACCTATAGAGGCCAAGGCAGTTAAGAGGAATGTGGGGAAGTATACCTTAATAGATGGCAAGTTGTTCCATCATGGCTATACCCACCAAATCCTCACTTGCGTAAGTGGGGATCAGTGCACCTGTATCATGGAGGAGCTTCATGAAGGCCCTTTTGGAACCCATATCAGAGGAAGACCTCTTTCGTTGAAGGTCGTTCGAACTGGGTATTATTGGCCGACTATGAAGGACGATTGCGTGAAGCATACACAATGATGTGAGCAGTATCAAAAGCATGTTGATTGGCATCACGCACCAGTCGAGGAGTTGCAGTTAATTTATAGCCCGTGGCCTTTCCATAGCTAGGGAATAGACATCATTTCCCCTTGGAAATATGTCAGATAAAGTATCTCATAGTGGCCATTGAATACTTCACCAAGTGGATTGAAACCGAGTTAGTCTCACAAGGTGCAACATTTTGTGTGGAAGAATATTGTATGTCATTTTGGGATTCCTAGACAACTAGTGTCTGACAACAGAACCCAATTCGCTAGTCAACAATTGTGTAAGTTGTTCTCGAAGTTGGGCATAAAGCAGATATTTGCCTCAGTAGAGCATCCTCAAAGAAATGGCCAGGTTGAGTAAGCCAATAGAGTCTTGCTGAGAGGGTTAACGAAGAGGTTAGAAAAAGCCAAAGGAATTTGGTTAGAAGAAGTTCCTCGAATTTTGTAGGCATATCACACCACCCCTCAGTCAACAACTAAGGAGACTCCTTTCAGTTTGGTATATGGGTCAAATGCCATGATACTAGTAGAGATCTAAGAGAGCTCTCCTCGATTCCAGAACTTCGTTATTGAAGAGTCCAACAAAGAAAGGAAGGTGAACTTTGATTTTCTAAATGAAGTACGGGAACAAACCCACATTAACTCAGAAGCTTTAAAGAGAAGGGTGGAGCTGAGGCAAAAGACCAAAACGAAGCCTCAAGATTTCAGGGTTGCCAACTTGGTGATGCGAAAGGCCCATCCCTACCAGTTAGAAAACAAGTTATCTCCAAAGTGGACTGGCCCATTTCGCGTAGTCGAGATGCTCGGAAATGGAGCGTACAGGCTAGAAACCCTAGAGGGGGGAGCCATTCCTCAAACGTGGAATGCGACAAATCTTAAGTTTTATTTCAGCTAAGGTATTTTGGTTTAATGCTTTCTTTTTTAATAATGTGATGATAAAGGTGATGTTCTTTTTCCCTTGAAGGGTTTTTTTAACGAGGTCATCTAATGATAAGTTTTTTCTTGAAAGATGATGCATTAGTTTTTTTTATTTGTTTAGAGTTAGCACATGGTAAGATAACCTGTCTTAGTAAGATTATTCGAGTAGGCGCCCTGTGTGTAAATTGATTATCTATTGACAGATAAGACGCACTGTCTCAATAAGATTATCCGAGTAGGCGCCCTGTGTATAAATTGATTATTTATTGACAGATAAGACGACCTGTCTCGGTAAGATTATCCGAGTAGTGCCCTATGTGTAAGTTGATCTATTGACATATAAGATGACATGTCTCGGTAAGATTATCCGAGTAGGCGTCCTGTGTGTAAATTGATTATTTATTGACAAATAAGACGACTTGTCTCGATAAGATTATCCGAGTAGACGCCTTGTGTGTAAATTGATTATAAGACGACATGTCTCGATAAGATTATCCGAATAGACTCCCTGTGTGTAAATTGATTATCTATTTTCAGGTAAGACGACCTAGCTCGGTGTCAGTACGAATACCTGAGTACGGGCGCTCTACAATTTAATTTGTTATGGTTAAGTTGTTTGATTTGAGACAAGGTAAGACGACCTAACTCGGCGTAAGAATGAGTTATAGGCGTTTTGCAAGAAGATGTCATGGTTAAGTTTGTTTCAGTGCATGGTAAGTCGGGCTATCTCAATGAGTGAATGATCAGAAGATCAACTGAGTAGGTGTTCTGCGAAACAAAACTTGGTGAAATTTGGCAGCAGACATGTGTAAGGCTAAAAGTGTCTTTTTGAGATTGGTTCCTAGTTGAAATGATGGCAAATTCATGGAGCTCTTCTCGGAATCATGATCAAAGGGTGCAGAAGCTATGGATTGAGATGTGCAAGATCCTCCTAGGAGCTATGGTGATCTTGAAGGTGCATGATGTGTATGGAAAGAGGGAGGTTCGGCCAGCCCTATGGTAGGTGAT
>Ga0123342_1010404_pt1 | contig 10682 bp, 4 predicted proteins | sample Turbeawhitnodule_FD_89960 | JGI IMG/M metagenome (GOLD analysis project Ga0123342, IMG submission 89960) | Root nodule microbial communities of legume samples collected from Mexico - Turtle bean Mexico white nodule | ecosystem: Host-associated > Plants > Roots > Nodule | place: Mexico: Nepantla... | reverse complement strand
CATACTTACACCTTCATTCATAAAACATAAATTTCTATTTTATTCTAATTTTCATAAATTCACACAAGTATGCAAAATAAAAACAACATTCAATTACCCTTCCGGATTGTGTAATCCATAAGTCAAATAGTACCTTCCAGATTAGATAATCCGTAATGAATTTCACAACTTCAAAGTGACTTCCGGATTGTCTAATCCATAAGTCAAATTAAAACAACAAATTGCATTCTGGATTACATAATCCATAAGTCATACACAATTCGAAAAAGTGAGTATGTTTGTTCTGGATCCGATATACCTCCAGTTTAACTAATCTTGATTACTTTAAAGTTGTCTTACAGATTGTAAAAACATTCCAGATTATAGGGGTGGATAATATGAAGTTCATTGCTTAAATTGTTACGGATTATACAATCCGGTGATCTAGCAGATTAACCTAATATGGGGAAATAAGTGTTTAAAGCACCGAAGACTTACCTCAAAATGACGACCTGAGAATACGAGTCGTGAAGATCACCAGCACAACAACACTGTTGGCACCACCACCACGGTTACCACTGGCACTACCACCACAAACACCACTATCACCACAACTACAGCAACAGCAAGCACCAAGGACCAAACACCTTCGTTTTCACTACGCGAAGAAAGGTTAAACAAATTTTCTATTTTTATTTCTTTTACTGAAGGAATTTTAAAAGTGTATGGAGGTAGCTCAAGAAGGGATGAAAGTGCGCGAAGAAGCACTCCTATATAATTTTTTACTCTTTGTAAGCACTCCTATATTTCTTTTCTCTCTCAAAGTTTCTTCTTGTTTTGGCACCTTTCTTTTAATGCAATTGACCATTTTCATGGTATATGTTTAAATTCAAGCATTAAGTCCGCTTATCACTATTTGAGAATCCCTTTCTTTTACAGAAAAGAAATAGCCAAAAGTAAAAAGAAAAAAATAATATAATGCATTCGTAAATTAAACTCAATCTGCCATTGTCTTTCCAAACTAAAATTTAGACTTTCCAAGTTCTTAAATCAACTCGCTAGTTCACACATGATATAATCCAAATACTTGAATCATAGGCTGCGTTCCTCGAGTAAAAAACACAACTACGAAATGCGAACCAGTTAAATATTATTAAACAAAAACAAGTGAAAAAACAAAACAAAAAGGGGAAAAAAATAGAAAGATGGGATAACAAACAGCATAATTAATACTCAGGTGCCCTGATAGGGATACGAATATGTTATAAAATGCAACCAAAAAGGAAAAATAACGATCAGAAACAGCAATATGAGAATTGATGCTTTGATCGAACTTCAAATACATATACTTATTCTCGTTTTATCTCTTCCTGCGACCTTTTCACGCTATTTTCCCTAATCGGGGATTCAAAAAACCCACACCAGTTAGAGTGAGGCTATTAAAATCCTTCTCAACGATAAAAAAATTCATAGTAGTGGCAGAAAAGGTGGAACCACTCAATGAAAGTCAGGCTTCTCCGGGTACGTGCAGCCAGGCCTTTGGATGATAACGTTGGCTGCATAACACCCAGCCCTCACGCATTCTTCAATGGGCTTCCCCTTCACCAACTGTGAAAGAAATCCTCCAACAAATGCATCTCCTACAAAACCAAAACCAAAGTACATTATCAATTTATCAAGTTTCCTCAAACATTTGAATAAACAAAATCACAATCTAGCATGCCACTACAAGGATGCAATATCTATATTGGTTGAATCTTTCTAAAAAACATAATATGTATATTTATGGTATCGTAATAGTGAATTTTTAATAATTATTTAGAAACGACACTTATTTACAATGAAGAATAAGAAAGAAATACAAAACATAGAGAAAGAGCGGAAACAATAACTTGCACGCATTTAAAACAATTGCCCATAAACTCAATTGTACATATAACTTTCCTTAACGTCTAAAACACTAAAAGCGAAGAACTGTGTACCTGCTCCATTTGTGTCAACTAATTTCTCTTTAGGTAATAGTATGACAGGGTACAATTTCACTTTCCCATCCTCGGCAACACAGACAGGATCTGCACCTTGTGTGATAACGGTAATCCTTTTATGTGTTCCCGATGCCTTTGGCAACTTGGAAATCTTTAAAGCTATTTCCTCCACATTATCAGTCTAGTCAGGAAAAGAGTCAAAATACATAATAAGTAACAAATTATAACTTCAAACAGAAACTGCAAGCCTTCCTATCTTCTGAGTAATGAATGAATGATTACCTCCCAGCCTTGAACTTTAGAAAATGTTCTTGCTTCCGTCTCATTTCCAAAAACATAATCCATATATCTGAATCCAAGAATGTACATCGTTAATAAAATCAATATGTAAATTTTTCTTTATTAAAATTAAAGAGAGAAGGATACTTACGGTAGCACTTTCACCAGTGCATCCTTGAAGAACTCACAGATAAAGGGAGCGGAAAGGTTCATCATAAAGGTCTGCATTCATGAATGGAATACTTACTTTTAGAAACTGCTAGTAAAATGAGAATGACAAGTTCGAATCATATCTAACCTTGCTATTTGCAGCTGCATGTTCAGCAACTAATTGAATGGAATCAGGGGATACAGTGAGGAAAAAACCAGAAATATAGAAGTACTTGGCCTTTTCAACTATTCACAAAACAAAACACACGATAACAAATGTCGGTCATCTGAATTATTCAGTATATGAGATAGAAAAGGACAATACATCAACAAGTACCTAATGCCCAATTTTCTGGTTTGATCAAATGCTCCGATTTATAGCAATTTGCAGCTGATAAATTAGCAACGAGTGACCTGTATTAGATGCAATCAAATAGGAGGCTTCAAATACTTGTTTTACGATCAAATATATGTTAAGCTGAAGTATATTATTTAAAAAAAACATAAATATAATTATTGATTTCTATAATAAGGAGAATAGAAACTCAAGGAAAGTTTGACCGTCAGACCTTTCACCACCAACCACACAAACAGCACAAGTTCCCGTAGGTGCAGTATCGATTTCATAGTAGTGAACCTGATTGTTGAATGAATAGAAATTTAATTTCAGAAATGGAATTCTAAGCGACAAGACAATCAAAGATAAACTTACCTTTACACCATCAAGTGAACATCTCTTCTTCATCTCCTCCCCAAATTTGTCCTTTCCTATGCAGCCTATGTAACCTGTGGCATTAGGTACTTGAAGCATCCACTGTTACGAGGTGAAGGCAGATGATTAGCTACACAACTACTGCAGACTCAGCTCACTACATAAAAGAAAGAACATACCTGAGCAACCCGGATTGAATTCTGGGTAGCACCTGCCGATGAGAAAATTATAAAAATCGTCAATATGAAATGCGCACTTTCATCTCTATTATTTCCTGCTCTTTTAGTAAAGCTAGAATCTGTGACTAGAAATCCAATAATTCGGATCAAGTGTATTACCTCCAGCAATGTACTCCACATTAGATTTGCTAGCCAATTCATCATACCTGAGATGATTGCCAAGATCATATGAAAATTTATAAAAAAAACTTATCCTAAAAAGAAAATATCCTCCAATAAAATACTAGCCCAGAAAATAAATGTAGTAAGGAGAGAAAACTAAAAAATCTTTCTAGATGTGGAGGCTGAATATCTAACCAGTAATTACATCAAGTTCTAATTTACAAATTTTCTAAAAATATGTACATTGAGTATTTAGTAAAAGAGATAGGTAAAACTTTTGATTTTCCTGAACAACATTCTAGCATAAAGCATTAGCAGAGGGCAAAACGGATAAGTGGGTATAGCGATTTTATACATCCCAAAGGACTAGAACCACATCATATTAATAATATTTATATGAAATTAGGAAAATGTCACAGTAACAAAATAATTTTAATACATCCCAAGAACTTGAACCACATCATATTAATAATATGTATATGAAATTAGGAAAATGCCACACTCAGAGCCAAAATAAGAGTAGGTTAATAGAATCGCCAATCAACCAACCCAAATTCCTTTGTCTCTCATGTGTTTTCAGACAATAAACATTGATAGTAGTATATATGAATCCAGCTCAACTTTGGAGTATAAAAATTAGCTGAAAAAACTGCCCGAAAGCTGAAAAACTAGGCTAAAAAATTTGGTAAAACTAGCTGATCAACAGGTTGAAAATTGTAAAATAACAATTAAGGACATGATTAATTATTGACAAATCTTAATATTAGGTAACTAATACATTTTCAATAATTATAATTTTTTTAAAAAAAATTTATGCGATTAAATTTCAAGTCATATTTGTGTAACAATGTATTCTTCAATATAATTTAAAATAATTATTATTTCTCAATAAAAAAAAATGATTTATTATTTCTCAATAAAAAAAAATGATTTATTATTTCTCAATAAAAAAAAATGATTATAAACAAAATTAAATAATTGAATCATTGAAACAATAGTAAACACGTATAACATTAAATCAATAATCCAAAAAAGTGTAACAGTAAAACAATAATCTAAAAAAATAGTCATATAGGGTTTGAATATTAGGGTTTTCTATTTTTACGTTAAAATGTAAAATGGTAAAAATATAATTTCATCTGCATACATTGTTTTGAAACACTAATATATGAGTAGCTTGTTGCAATAAGCTAAAAGGTATTAGGAAAAAAACATTGTCAAACACAGGAAATAATTTAATCAAAATTTCATCTACTAATATTATCTATAATCCAGATGAAATGTTAAACCAAACACACTTGATTGGGAAAGGTATAACAGTTTTAAATCTTCATACAAATTCCCCTGATTGTTAAACCAAAAATGCATTTAATGCTTATATGTTTTCAATATATTTCATAGATTTAATTTCCGAATTAAGCCTTTCTTTATATATAGAATCAGTATTAAGATGTTTTATTGTAGTAGAATAACATTTTTTGTTTTTTTTCAGAAGCTTTTTTTCAATAGTTAAGAGAAAAGCAATTGTAATAAGTACTTGTCTAATTCACAGCTTCCTGGAAATATTTATAAAATAAAATAAAATCATTTTCCATAACTCAAGTCATACCGACACCTAATAAAGTAGGAAAAATTACCAAAAAAAAAAACTGAAGTGCATGAATCCATAAACTTGAGTTCAATAATCTCAAACTCAGTCCACTTCAAACCAAGCGTGAATGTACGAGTAAAACAACTTTCTTACTTTACAAATCTCTTAACTCTAATTTTCGTAAGCACGTGTTTTAACCTTTTTTTACCCGAAAAACTGATTTGGCATTTAAAAGAGCTTTTAAATGTGTTTTCATAGAAACATTTCACTCACTCAACCAACGGAAATGAAAGAAACAAGGCCTCAGTTGATATACGCAGAACGAATAACAAATTCCAGTGGCTACGCGAGACACAAAGTTGCAAAGATATAAGAGAAGAGGAGAAAAATCTTACATAGGCTTGTGCTTATCCTCAGCAAGAATCGCATCGTTCAACTTGATACCGTATCTGTTACACAAAAACAGAACAATAAGCGTTAGATCTGATCCGTCGCGTCTCATTTTCTTTCAGATTTTGACAAATCAATCACGCAATCAACCTCTCCAACACTCTTCTTCTCAGTTCTAAGCTCAGAATAGCAATATTCCGCAACACATCATCATTAATAATGAATAACCACTAATATTCTTATCCGTTAATAGTAATAGTGGTTTAAACATAAGGAAATGTGAGGAACCAACCTTTGCAAGAAATCGTCGTCGACGATGGCAGAGATGTCAAGGAGAGGGTTACACATTCCGAGGAGAACGCCGTCCAACTCCATTGATGCGAGAGAGGAGAAAACAGAGAGAAGAGAAATGTGAGAAGTGGTTAAAGTAGGAGTGAACGAATGAGATGCAGATCTAACATTGTGAACATATGGCTTTCTTTTATAGGCGCTTTCACACCTTTTTTTTTTCGCTTTTTTTTTGGGCTAACCGGGCTTTGTGGGATTGGTGGGATCGCACGATTAAGGGAGTTTTATTACACTGTCAGTAGAGAGTGAATTAAAGTATTGGAACTATCTGACAAAATTAATATACAAAATTTATTGAGTTTGATTTTTATGTTCTGTATAAAATATTGAAATCAGAGATTATACTAGTAGATACTATAATTAAATATCAGACTGTGCACGATTATGATTTCCTAGAAAATAAAATATAAGAAAGTGGAAATATTAACTATTACAAAAATAATGTAAAACAGCATTAAACAAAAGTTATTAAAATATAACCTCATTTTTAAGAATATAAAGTTTTTTATGGTCAAAGCATTTATTACAATCCATCAATTTTCATGCAAGGTCATTTTTTATTAATTTTAACAATGTAGAATGATTAAATAAATATAATTTTTTAACTAAAATATAATTTTAATATAGAATTTTTGTTTTTTTTTTATGTTATTGTGATGTTTAGATCTGCTACCCTCACCAATCCCCGGTCCCAATACACCAACCAAGGTGGGACCCAAAGCGGAAGTGTATGGCGCACCACACAAAATACCCTAATTTTCAATTCGTGGGTCACTATTTTTTGTTTAAATTACTACTGCTATTAGTATTGAGTACCCAAAACTCAATTGCATTTTTTTGTCTGTGAAACAAAATTCAAAATGAGAATGATTTAAAATTACAATGGCCGTTAACAAGACATCACATACCACCAACTTCAGCTATGACTAACCGTAGCAGTATAGCACCTACCACAAACCTGGAATTCCTTTGGAAGGAGAAGAAAAAAGATAGAGAATATATATACATATACAAAATCTACTAATAATAAAATCAATTACCATCATGGATTTCTCAAATGGTCCATTGGGCCTCTGTCTTGTACTTTTTGATAAAAAAAAATGAGTGTTGCTGCTGTCCCAGAATCTACCCCATACTCAACTGTTGGAACAAAAATTTCTCATATATTCACAACAACTTAGAGCAAGAGAACATTTCAACCACTAGGTTCAGGCTGCTTCTTCCTGCACCTCCATACCTTCTTGTGCCACCCCCATAAATTTTTTATATTCCAGAAATACCCTTTTTAATATTTCAGATTACATAATCTGGAAGTGTTTTTCTAGATTCAGAATTAGCTTCCGGATTATGTAATCCGGAAGTCTTTTGCGATTAGCTTCTGGATTACATAATCCAGAAGTCTTTTATATACATAAGATTAGCTTCCGGATTATGTAATCTGGAAGCCTTTTTTTCATATGTGTTATTAGCTTCCGATTACATAATCTGGAAGTCTTTTCTAAATATGAAATTGACTTTCGGATTATGTAATCTGGAATAGGCTTATTATTTCAAATTCAGGAGTTGAAAAAAAAAAGAATAAAATGGTATTTTCATATTTAGTATGGGAGTGACACTAGAAGGCATGGAGGTATAGGAAGAAAGAGTCCTAGGTTCGTTCATTCAGCAGGAAAACCAATGCACGGAAGAATACGTTGCTTCTTTGTTATGCGAGCTTTCAGCCTTTTTTGTTATGCATTTCTATATTTTTTAAGGTTCAAAAGGTGTATTTCATTCTTAAGATGGACTTTTATATTTCTATCAGCCAAATTTTGAATATTTTTAATCTTCTTTTGAAAATCTTTTTATTGGATTGTGATTTATAGAATTTATTATCTATTGGATTTTTAAAATATGGATATGGTTTTCTAAAAAAAGGAATGTAGAATAAAAAGGTAAAAATTATAATTAATTTGCGAAACAGACATGCAATGTTTAATTAAAAACAACGTTAACTCATAATCAAATACTTTAAAATATAAAAAAAAAATGTGATATGAAAAAGTAGGACAAATTCCAAAAATTACACATGTCAGGTTCTTATGTTGTTGCAGGTAAGCGTCTTCACCAACATTACGCAACTTATATAGATCTAATATATAAATATTGAAATACGTTTTTAATATGTATAAAAAATTATTTTCAAAACAACTAAACAAATCTTATTGGTCGAATTCAGAACAACCACAAACATTATCTAATCTAATATAAACAAAAAAGGTCATCCAAAATCATCTCGATATGCATCAAAATCGATTATCAAACATGGACAACCAAAAAGATATTTTATACATAAAAATATAGGTTCATTCTAAAAATAAATGGTGTCGTTATTGTCTCGAAAGTTCAATCCGAAGAAATCTAACTAGAAATTCAAGCCAACAACCTTAACAAATATTTCCATAAAGAGTATTTAGTTATATTTAAATAACTGATTATTTTTTATAGTATGTTTTTCATCAATATCAATTATTTATGGTCATTACAAATTTACATTATTATAGTTATTCTATTATATTTCAATGTGACTGTTAAGATGAAATATTTAAATTAATCCAAATTCTACATTATTAAATTAAAACTATTATTATTTAAAATGTATAATAATCATTCATAATAATATTTTAAAAAAAATTCTAGAAAATAAAATAAAATATTTTTATTTGTAAAATAATATTTTTTCAACTTAAATAATTAAAAAAATATTAAAAAATATGTATATACATATATATATATATTAAATAGAAATTAAATAATTAAATTAATTATAAATTTTAAAATATATATATTTATTGAAAAAATGCCTACATTAATTAAAAATATAAAATATCTATACATAAAATTTAAATTAAGAATAAACTAAATTAAAAATAAAATAATCATTGTATAAAAAAATTGTCAAAAATTAGATAAAGTAATATTACCTATGCTGTTTTTTACAAAAAAAAACAATTAAGAATACTAAAATACTGATACTTTTTAAATAGAAATTAAATACAAATATCAATATTTCTATTTATTTAAAACATTAAATACTTAAATTAATATAAAAATAAAATATCTATATTTAACATCTTAATTTAAAATAAGATATATTTAAAAAAATTGAACAATTCTTACCGATCTCTTATCTACCATTTCTAAAAATATGAGTGTTATGAATATGAGAATTTGGTTTACAGATAACGATTTCCCACATGCATGAGAAATAGGACACTTTCATACATTAATTCAAAGATAGATTATTTCAGAAAATAAAATTAAGAACCACAATATTTTTTTTAAAATAACCTAAGTAATTTAATTGTGGGTTATGACTCACCTTTCCGTTTTCTTGGCATATTTGGGACGTTACTTGTCACAATTAAATTGTAATCAAATGGAAGTTTTTTACTACAATTAATTGTCATCAAAGGGAAGTTAATTACCATTAATTGTATTTATTATTGTTGTCTCCTAGAACCACTATATATAGTGACTTCCTTCAAGCAGCAATGTAACACACAACAAGAGCAACACACACTTGTTTCCTCTCTCTTCTCTTATACTCTCTATTTCTCTTCTTTTGGGTGGTGTAAGTGTTTAACCCATATAGAGAGAATTTGTTTTGGGGCTATTTATCTATTAGCCTGAGAGAATTTATTGTACTCCCAGTACCATTATAGTGGAAGTTTTGGTTCTCTTGCCGATGGTTTTTTACCTTTATTTAAAGGGGTTTTCCACCTAAAAATTTCTGGTATCATTCTCATTTTCTTTGTTACTTTAATTTCTCATAATGTCAAAATTGGATATAGAGAAATTTGATGGTAAAATCAGTTTTGCTATCTAGCGAGTCCAGATGCTAGCGGTTCTATGTAACATCCTTAATTTTACCCATATATAATGAAATAAAAGTAAAACAAGCAATATCTAATTACAAATAACATATACTACTTTCTCATGTGTATCTCAAAAGAAATATCCCTCTTCGTAGGGATTTAATATATACATCAAAAGTTTTAACAACAAAAACAAAGCATTCAAATAAAACTATCTCATTCTCAAGCTGCTCACTAAGGAGCTCTATTACCAAACATCTCACTAAGGAGCTCCCGTGTAAAACACGATTATAACAGATAAAGAAACAAACACAAACAAATAATAGTGTAAGCTATCTATATAAAAAGTTTTGATATAATTTAAATTTCCAATTAATAAGCATAATTCATTAATTCTCATATGATTTCTCAAACCATCAGGTGTCTATTCCATTCATAAAATTCATCTTTCATATGTCAGACTTTTACTGACTCACAACACATAGACACTTGACTCTACTTCCAGAAGACTCGTGTATCAGCATCCAGAGACCTGCACATGTCATACTACTGCTGTGAAACCCACACAGCCATGCACATAATTATCTCATGCTGTGAAACCCACACAGCCATGCACATAATTATCTCATCATCTCATCATCTTCATATGACAGGGTAAATCCATTTGATATGCTCTGATCAGTTCTTTCAAACCTCAAACTCAGCCAAATGGACCTCCTTCGACTCTCACCAACTGAATAACTTCATCTAGGTGATTCCATTATATCTGTAGAGTCATGATCGTCTCATTCACAGGACACTCACAAATCAATACACCCTAATAACAATCTCAACATGGTATTTCCTAATACATCTTGATCACACTTTAACCTCATTACATACATCATTTAACATATCAATTCATCACTCATTCACTTCATATTTAAGCTTTCTAAACAATCCAAATATATCTCAAACTTTACTTAAACACATAATTAATTCCAAATATATGCTCTTTAAATCAATCATCATCTGAAATCACACAACCACTTCTCATCAAACATCTCACTT
>Ga0123342_1010403_pt1 | contig 10682 bp, 4 predicted proteins | sample Turbeawhitnodule_FD_89960 | JGI IMG/M metagenome (GOLD analysis project Ga0123342, IMG submission 89960) | Root nodule microbial communities of legume samples collected from Mexico - Turtle bean Mexico white nodule | ecosystem: Host-associated > Plants > Roots > Nodule | place: Mexico: Nepantla... | reverse complement strand
GGTTTTGAATTGAAAGATATGATTTATTTTAAAATTATGAGAGAGAAACAAATATTAGGAAACGTGAGTAGTGGCCAAAGTAGTGACAACAATTTTGAAATGTAACATCTTCTTTTTAACTTCTTTTATAAATATTTTAACTCCTCACTTCTTGGGTTAACCTCCACGATTCCCATCAACACTACAAAATCTGTCAAACGTGGAAATTTCCCGTAATGTTCAACCATGCCTTAATAAGATTTACTACTAACTTAATTTAATTGAAGTTAATTGTGAATTTATAAATTGTGTTTGAAACCATTAAGTCATGTGGGCGTTTTTGACAATCCTGTAGTAAAAGAGGATGATTAAGATTTAGTTTAATAAAAACTTGTTTTTGTTGTTTTGGAGATGAGTGGTTTTGACATGGTTGGAGAGTGGACCTAATAATCATAAGATTCCCATTATTCATTTCTCTGAAACATTGCCCATAGAAACCACCAGTGCACTGTACAACACACTTTCTTTCTCTCTCTCTCTTTCCCTCCAACTTTGCTTCCCTTATTAATGCCTCTGAGCCACGCAAGCTGTCCCTGCACCAATGCAATCACCATTGCCATTTACTATCTTCATGTTTATTTCCTCATCCCTATCTATCTTTCTATTCTCACAGAAAAATATTTAAAAATTAAGAACCATGACTTCTACTGAAGGGCGTGAAAAGATCACTTGTGGGTCCCTAACTCCTTCCACTTCTGCTATCAACTTCAAATGGTCCCTCTCTCATTCACTACATGTTAAAACAATTTATATTTTTTTTTCTATTTTAATTTAAAGTATCACTTTTTAATCCAAAAAACTATTACCAATCTTCTTCAACACCTTAATCAAATATTAACTAAATATTATTATTTAGGACAAAAGTCAAATGTTTCATGAAATTTCTAAACTCAACTCACACACCACACCATGGTGTAAAACCAACCAGTCCCATTGTAAGGGAGAGTTGGGGGTGGACCCAACAATTTATTGCTTATAGTGTCACTGGTTTGGGTCAAATCTCCCTCACTAACTTGTTTCACAATTAAGTTATTTAAATACACTGACTAAAAAGAAAAATATAGTGTATTGAATAATTTTAGTTCATCAAAAATAAATTTTAAATAACTTCATATTTTCAAATTTATTTTTCAGTGATATTAAGTTGTTGATTATAAATTGACATGAACTATGATTTTTATAAAATAATGCATCAAGATTGAAATTATTTTAAATGATATTTTTAAAGAAAAAATCACCAATGATGTTAAAGTATTAATTAACTTGTGTCTTCGTTGATATTTTATACATGGAAGAAACTAAAGACAATGAGAGTAGGAAGTTAATATTTATAAACAATTTAGTTGAGAAATTAAAAATAAATTTTATAATAAAATGAAAAGATTATAAACTTGATTTATTAAAGCATGCACGCGTTTGTTACGTCAAATTAATTGATAATTAAGAAGTGAATACAGCTAACACTATAGCTAAAATGTCATTAATTAAAAAATCTACATAGGAGTAAAAATATTCCTTTAGGAAAAAGGAAAAAAAAATGTTAACAAAAAACAAAATATATCAATTAAAATTTATCAAATTTCTATTTTGAATAAATAACATGTTGATAATAGATTTGAGACCAAAATATATTTAATCTATTAATAATGTATTAAATATATTTTTGTTGTATTAAAATTTTGTTTAATGGATTTTTTATTAAAAATAATTAATGGATTCTTTTTAAGAATAATGTGTCAAAAAATTTGTTGAAAAGTGACTAAAGAGTGAAAATTGGAAAACCATATAAAAATAAATGAATAAAAAACATATAACAAAAACACATCATTTACTATCTATATATGTGAATAATGATTCAATTACTAAGTAGTAATCAATATGCTAATATTAAAAGGTATCGAACTTATAATATTTTCACATAAGTTACATTCATCTCAAGTATATTTTTTTCTTTATAATCTATTCAAACATCATCTTAGAAAATTCTTCTTGTAAATTTATAAAACTAAAATATTAGTATAGACTATGTTATCTATATTATGATACATCCTTCTCTTCTTTTCCAACGACAAGACTTATGTTTTGCCATTCACACATAGCTGCATATCTCATCCTCTATTTCTATTTCATAAGATATGAAATAAGATTTGTAAGTTTTTTTTATCACATTTACCTTTTTTATTATGTAAACAATGTAATATAGAATGTAAAATAATTTTGTATATTTAGATTTTTAATTTTAATTGGAAGTAATAATATTTTTCTATGAAAGTTTATCATTGACTATTATATTGTATTAACTTTAAATTCAAATGGATTACTGTTTTGTTTTTGTTTTTATATTAAATATACCTTTCATTTGAGACTAAAAATAAACAAGGATGATAATATTTTAGGTAAAGTTAATAAAATATAAAATGTTGTTTTTTCTTTGCATAAAGAAAATATTTTCTTCATTAAAAAAATAAAATAAAAAAGTAAGAAATGTTAATACTCAATTTAATTAATAAAAAATAATATTTAATAAACTGAAAACATGAATATATATTAGTAATATTATTTATTTTATAATCAACATACATTTTTAAAATCAAAATATGAGATTTTATAATTTAATATAATGTCCAATATGTTTAATATTAACTTATGCATATCAAGTTAGTTACTTATATTATATAACTAACTTAATGTGAAGTATTGCATGAGATACTAATACAAGGTAAAGATATAAACAATGTATGATATATATATATATATATATATATATGAAAGATTCTAGAAATTATTTAAAATATCTAGATATTCATACAAACTATTGTGTATTTATCTTCGAAAAATATCTATAACATTTTATAAAAAACAAATATTGTAGCTCTTGGTTATTGGTAGAGTTTAATATAATGTATGATGTATATATATTTACATCATTAACCCATGATATATAATTAATTTCTTTTAAAGTAGTTATTCATAAAAACAAATATATTTATAATAATAATAATAATAATAATAATAATAATAATAATATAACAATGTTTATTTGTATAGTTAGTGATTCAAGTTAAATACTTATGCTATTCACTTGAATATATAAAAAAATATACAAAATTTTATATTAATTTTTTCTTCTATCAAAACTTTGTATTTATACACCTAAAATATTTTTAGTAGAACGTCCAACTATTATTTTTGAATGCTTCTTCTTCTTTTTCCAACAATACCTCAACATAAATTTTTTAATCAAATATTATTCTCTTTTTTTTATAAAAATTTTCATGTTAGGTATCATACAATTTGACATCTGATGACATCTCAAGTAACAACACAAATATTATTCTTTCTTAACACTATCTAGAATATCTTAAAAATAACATTTATCTAAAAGGAAAGTAATGTACCATTTAAAATTATATTAATAAAATATATATATATATATATTTGCTAAAATAATAAGAAAATTTAAATATATTTTTAATTTTATCTAGTTTTAGCTAAAATAATAATATATTATTTCATATGCATGAATCTAGAGAAAGATCTTGATGTATTTTGAGTTTATCTCCAAAACTAACTTGAAATAAGTTTTTTTAGAAATTTATCATAAGTTGATTAGTGAGTGTGGCTCCTATTACGAAGGGTAATAGACTTGAGTCAATGTTCAAAAATGATTTTAAACTGGAAAGCATAGAAAATTTTCATTAAGTTGAATTTTGTCTTGGAAAGATATGAGAGTAATCCAAGTATTGATTATTGGAAAGTTTCAAATAATATAATGAGATATCTTCATATAACAAAAGATTTCATGTTCGAATCCAAACGAACTAATAGTATAGAGGTGATAAGATACTCCAATTTAGACTTTGTTGACTGAATTAAATTTACATCTAGTTATACTTTTATGTTAATTTGTGGAGTTGTATGTTGTAACAATAGAAAATAAATATTTATTGGACTTCCATTGTGGAGGTTGAGTTGGTATCTTGTTTTGAAGCTACATCACATTATGTATTTTATATTTGGATTTAGAGTTGTGGACTCATTTATTAGGCCAATGAAATTGTATTATGATAACTTTGTTAACATTTATTTTATGACTAAGAATAACAAAATTCAAAGTCAAAGTAAACACATTAACTTTAAGTATACATTAACTATAAGGGTGCATGTTAAGAAAAATAAAGTGGTTATTGATCATATTAACACTCAATTGATGATTAAGTACCTTTGGTACTTTATAAATGTGTTTGAGATATTTATTTGTTATATTTAATTCATTAGAAAATGCTTTTCTTTGTATTATATTATCGTTTAGAGAGATTTTTTCTTTACTTCTAACAAATTAACAATTTTAGGGAAATATTTGACAGTTTAACTTTTTTTTTTTATAAAAAACAAAATTATAGGCTAGTTTTTTGAAAAAGTAAAATAAGGATTAACATTTTTTGTGTTAGAAAAAATGGTATCATATATTTAAAATGTGTAAATCATTAATACGATATATTAATAATTTAATATTTAAAATTTTTGTAAATAAAACATATGTCGTATGGTACATTAACATGAGACGGAAACATACGAATTAGTACATGCAGATTCATATCCATAAAAAAATTTAGTATTACATATAAATATATCATTTATGGATTTTTATTCATTGGTAAATTCAGTATTATGTATAGGTATTACCAATAAATTACGATTGTAGGTGATGCCCAAGTCATTACATACAAATTATGATGGTAAGTAATGCACCTAGTCATTACATACGAATTATTCCATATATAATGCATTTAGTCACTACATACATATTATTTAGTAGATAATGCACATACATATATTATTCTGTATATAATTTTTTTTATATTATTATTATTATTATTATCATCATTATTAGTATTATTATTAATATTATTTTTATAATTATTAATATTATTATCATTATTTTTAATACTAATATTTTTATTAATATTATTCAAAAAATAATAATATTAAAATAATAAAAATAAAAATACATAATAATGATATTAAAAATAATAATAATAATAATTTTCATGACCCTTAGTAAGTAATGCACCTAGTTATTATATAAATTAATTATTCTATAAATAATATACGTAATCATTACAGATTATTCCGTAAATAATACACTTAGTCATTATAATTGGATTATTATATAAATGATGTATCTAGTCATTAAATATGGATTATTATGTATATAAATTTTTGTATATTATTATTTACTATTACTATTAATATTATTATTATTATTATCTATAGATTACTATTATTATTATTAATGATAATATTATTATTTTTATAATAGTAATAATAATATTAATGTTATTACTATTAATAATATTAATACTAATATTATTATTATTATTAAAACTAATATTAATACTATTAATAATACTATTAATAATATTAAAACTAATAATATTAGTATTAATATTATTATTATTAATATTAATATAAAAATTACTATTATTATTGATATTAATATTATTACTATCAATATTAGTATTATATTTATGAATAAAATTAATTATATTTATTAGTGATAATATTATTATTTTAATGATATTAATAATAACAAAATAATAATAATATTGATAATAATAATATTAATATTAATAATAATAGTCATGGTTATTTATATTCTTGGATTTGATTTCCTTCCACAACATATTGTTAATGATATTAATAAAAATAATAATATATGATTCTGTTTATATTTAAGATTTAATTTATATCATAATCCTTATACAAGTGTTACAACCACACCACGACATACTGATAAAGAAAAAAAAAATCTTATTCCATAAAATTTTACTATCACTACGATAATAAATTTTAATATCACTTTGTTATTCTAATAGTTGGATTGTAAAGTTCTTTAAGAAAAAACTCGATTAAATATTCATTTTTTTCATATTTAATATTCATTTAAGTAGGTTTATTAATCCGAAACAGATAAAGATTTAAAAAGCATAAATTAATTCAAGGATGGAAGTTATTAACTTTTCCTATTTCATAAAGTTCGTTGATATCATATGTTGCAATATTTAATAATGTCAATAATATTCTTTTTGGCAGAAAAAGAAAGTAATCCTCATCACCTACATATTAATAAAGTTTGAGAAAATGAAAAGAGAATATCATAAGAAAAAGACTTTTTGTTATTACCTTTGCACAAGATAATAATGAATAGCTATACGTATATATAGAAAGCGAAGGTAGGGATCTCTAGCTACACATTTAAATATATATATATATATATATGTATATATATATATATGTATATATATATATATGTATATATATATGTATATATATATGTATATGTATATGTGGTAATATTTAAACCACAAGTTCCTGTCTCGTCATCATCAACCAATTCTTATTATTTATTGCAGTTTGTAATTAATCATTCACTTTAATTGGGGTACCTGTGATCAATAATTCCCCATATATCTTTGTTTATTACTTTATTTAATTAGAGAATGATTTTATGATCCACAAGAACTTAATTAAATATTCTTGTGCTCCATAAATATGTATTTACTATCCTCGTGATATCTCGTTGAGCTCTCTTCAATTAATGTACAGAAAATGGTGTCTCCTCTCAGTCTCTTTCTTTCCACCTTCAACCTTTCTTTCTTTTTAGATTTTCAGAACAGAATCCAAAATATGGTGGAAGATTAATTCTTTGTCTTTTCTTTAATTTCTTCGATCTAGCATGAAGATTTTCAAGGGTTATAAAATAAATGTTGTTTGAATTCTGAAGGTTGGTCCAAATCCCGATATAGTGTTCTAGAAAGGTAAACTCGTATTATCTTGACCTAGAACAGTTTAATAAGTCTTGTTGGTGAGACGAATTCTTGGTCGTATCCATCTTCTGTTGGCATATTCTTAGGGTTTCATTTTCAAAATTCATTCCCTTTCAGGGCAGTTGGGCGTTTCAATTATTATTTGCTTCATTTTTATATTTTTTTCATTTTTTTTCTAGGGCATTTAGTAATAAACTGGTTGTATATAAATTCACAGAACGTATTAATTATCTTATGTGATATATTTAACTTTTTGTTTATAGTGTTTTGTTTGTATGAAAGTTTTGTTTTGGTGAATATTTGTTTCTTATATATATACTAAAAAAAATTAATTTTAGAGAATAAAAATAACTCGTTGTTATATAGATTAAATTAAAATTTATTTAAAAAATAAAAAATTTATATTATTATTAAATAATATTTAAATTGTTATCTAATTAGTTATAAAAAAAATTTATTAAATTTAAAATCTAAATAATTTATAGTTAAAATTTTGGTAACTAAATTAGATACCAATTTAAAAATTATTTACCAATAATAAAAACTAATTTAGAATTTTTTTTTTAATTTTTAAAATAATCTCTAATTTAATCAATATTGTTAAAATTAGTTTTTGTTTAATGTATATATATATATATATATATATATATATATGTTTTTTATTTTTTTTTTGAGGAGTTCTGCGAAAACAGCGTGTACAATTGTTGTAGGGCATGTTGATGTAAGTCCATATCCATATATGTTGGGGATCTGCATGTAGGTGTAGCTGTCATGGTCCTGGTTGCAAAGGCAAGTGGCTCCCAATCCCATATTTGTCATCATTGACTTAAAAAAGAGAAGAACTAAAAACAAACAGTCTTCCCCACTGATTAGGTCAAACCAAGAACACTAACAGCTTTTTTGCCTACCAATCTAACTGCAGAGGATTTTGTTTATACCAATTACAAAATTTTAATCTCTATTCAAAAGTGGTGATTATCAATTATGATTAGAATAAGATTACTTTTACAGAAAAATACATGTAAATGAAAGATTATCAGTAAAAAATAAATGAAATTAAAATAAAGTAATTAAGATGCTCTAACTTTTATACAAAAACAATACTCATACAAGTGCAGAACATTACTATGACCCAACTATTACAAAAACACCAACACCAAGAACAAAAAATATCTACACATTATCCCTTTGCACTTGACAGTTTGATAAATAAAATAAAAATATAATTTAAAAAAAAAAATTGAGATACGAGTGTATTTTGAGAAAAGCGAAGAAAGTGTAAGTGTAGTTTAGAGTTGAAATTAATAAGGTTGAGTATCCGAGAATGAATGACTAAGTCAGCGAAAGAATTAAAAACACGTCGCCATGGTAGTTCACCGGCGCAATTGAAGGCTTCTGATTGCCATTAATATAACTACCCATCTACATATGCAACACAGGTCAATCTTCATTTCTTCTTCTGCAATTCAATATTGTCACCTTAAATACATTTTCAACTCTCTTTTTTTAGCCAAGAACAATAATAATTCACTTTTCTAACACCAGATCCAAGTCAATCTGATTAAGACCTAATGAGAGTTACTGCTTATAAATAGTTATTAATTGTAACTACTTCAGGAGGAACCATTTCAACACGTTCTTCTGTTCTACACGGACAAAAACAAAACATACAGATCCAGTGAAATCATACCAACGTGACATAACTCCTCCTAAATATATTCATGTTTCCTTAAATTCGTTATACAATGTTGTTATTCTGTCCGCATTATGACGGCTAATTTTTATTTAAATTATTTTATTGTTTTAATTTACTATTGTTTATGTAACAAGTTAAAGAATACTATATAATTTATATAATTTGAATTTCAAATTAGCAAAATGGTTGTGGTGGTTTTTAACCTTTTAACACGCTCTATGCGTACGGGGATGACAGTACCAACGGACGGAATTAAGGAAACCTACTTTAATGTAACTAAGAAACTTTGCATTCTTCACCAAAAAAAAACTTTGTAATAAATATATGAGTATATTAATTGTTATGATATTTAATGTCATATACATGTATATACACTTCTTTTAATGCTTTTATTATTGAAATAGGTATCGTTGGTAGAAGGTAGATTATGAAATTTAATTTTTCTTTCTGGTGTCTTAAAATTAGCAGGGTATTGCGTATGTGATCTTTAAAGAAAGATTCAATTTAGGAAGGGATTTTGTTTCCCTACAATAAATGAACTTGGTGAGTATAAAAAAGTGGAATTATTTAACTAAACCACCATATTATTCCAGTGTTGGGGGTATATGGGTACTAGAGCTATAATTTGCATACACTTGGTGCTTCATATAGAATGTGATGAATTAATCTTATTCACACTTTTTTTTTTATTTGTCAACAAGTATTAGAGATTTTTTCTTCTCAAATTATTAAAAGATATATTTTACAGTTGAGCATATTGGAAGTATGAGAATTGCTATTTAAACACACTCTAAATAAGAAAACGTAATGACTAAAAAAAAATTATAGTTGAAAATGAAGGTTTTAGAAAAATAGATTTTAAAATTTTATGTTATGCTTAATAATTTAAATGATTTAATTATTTTTTTTAAAAAGTCATAATCTCTCTTAATTTATTTTTTATACTGTTTTTTTTTTTTTACTTTTTGAAATTATTTCTTATCTTATTTTAGTAGATATTTCTAATTAGGACGTGGTTGAATTTATCCAAACTCTATGCGATCGAGATTTGATTTGGAGTAAATTTTCTCAATTCATTATATCTTCTCTTAAAATTAAAAACTAATTTAGAATCTTAATATATAATATTAATACCAGTTTAAAAATTATTTTATAAATTTTTATTAATAATAAAAAATATTTTAAATATTATTAATTTTTAATATATAAAATAATATATAAATTAATCATTATTTTTCTCTATAAATTAGTTACTATTAAATAATTATTTTTTTAGTGATAAATGATATAAATATATAATAATACAATAATTTAAATTAATTATAAATTTTTTAATTACTGATAATAATTTATTAATTTGATAGACAAAAGTAATAATTATAGTAACAATATATATAGTAACAATTCTTTTTAATTAAAAAGCTTGCAAGTCCGCTGTTAGGCGGTGTAGTGCAGAGCCTTCAACTTCTCAACTTTTTTTATGGCCGGCAAACAATACATGTTAACCTAATTTGTCTCCAAAAATGTCATAAGAAATCGTTAAATGAAAGCATCTTATAAAAAAAAACCATACTTGACCTTTTTGTCTATTAAAAGTATATTAGGTTACATATTTAAAAAATAGAAAAAGGTTACTTAACTCCATTTCTTAATAGGTATATTAGGTTACATAACTCAATTTCTTAATAGGTATTAACTAATATTTTGTTCTATTGATTTCTGATACCTTTGTAGATTTTTTTTAAAATTTTATTTATTTATTCTGAAATTGATTATTTAGAATAAGATTTTAATTTTTTAATTATATTAGAACTCTTACTATGATCACACTCGGATGATCAAGTCAGTAAACAACTTACTAAAATTAAAAAAAATATTCAGTTTACTCTTAGAAACTACCTTTATCTGGGTTTCAAGTCCCTTTTATACCTTACTCGCAGGAAACTAACATGGACACCTTTACTTATGGTGCAACATTATCTTTTCAATATGCATGCAACTTAACCACATTACGTGCCCTAAAACACACACTTAGGTTAAAATATACTTACATGACTTTGTAATAAATTATGTAAATTAATTTCTATAAAGTGACTCACATGACTTAGAGTTTGGGC
>Ga0123342_1010402_pt1 | contig 10684 bp, 7 predicted proteins | sample Turbeawhitnodule_FD_89960 | JGI IMG/M metagenome (GOLD analysis project Ga0123342, IMG submission 89960) | Root nodule microbial communities of legume samples collected from Mexico - Turtle bean Mexico white nodule | ecosystem: Host-associated > Plants > Roots > Nodule | place: Mexico: Nepantla... | reverse complement strand
TACGCATGAAACAACTCAGCGCATAGCTGCCTTGGAGCGTGATCTCTTCTGCGTGACGAGTACGGGTGCCTTCATACACACCTTCCCTGTGGTCTCGCCGGCCGCCTTCATGATCTACTTCACCTGCTTCCCCGTGCATGTTCAGGTAAGCTGTTCCCCGACCTCAACCTCTGGCTAGCTAGGAAATGACTACCTGACGACTTTATCCTCTGCTTCGAAAGCCTGGAGCAAGCTTCCCTGATCCTTCGGCGATGTCCTTCTTTCGGCGATCTCTAACCACTAGGTCGTCTGGGTTCGCATCCGGCGACTTCATCTCAAACCCGGTGACAGCTGGTTTAGGTATGCTAGAGATCGAAGCACGCCAACTTAATAACTGGCGACTACACGAGCCCCCGACTTCCTTCCCTTCTGTCAGCCATGAGCCCTGCTTAACACGCCTAGATAATAGCTTGCTGCCACGTCATCACTTCCGACTACCAGGGCGGTACAATATATAACTAATTGCAAATGCTATTAAATTTTTTTTCACACACGAATTTAAAGAGGTAAAAGTGCAAAAAAAAATTGTAACATAAAAAAATGAGATTTGCAAATTAAAATATATTTTAAAAAATAAAACAATAATATGTCAATGGACTTAATATATCAGCAAAAAATTTAATAAGGCATCAACATTAATTATGTGTATTATAGTGAAAAAGATAAAAAAAAAAGTACATCAAATTAAAAAAACAATAATATAATTAAATAAAATACACATATTCTTAATAGAAATTTATATAATTATAAACATATTAAACAATCAAAGCGTCTAACAAATTATTAATATATCTGAAAATAATAATCCCTCACTCAATCTAGAGTTTAATAAACATAGATAGAAGGTTAGTATTAACCTTAGGTTAAATTTACAAAGATATATATCAAATATTAACTTGAACCAACATATATCATGCATCAACTTGGAAGATTTACAAAAGATACAATTTCTAAATTCTTTTTCCTTTAGCAAAAAGTAGATAACAAATATTAATTTCGATGTAAATACCCAAAATTTTTAGAAAATTGAAAAATAAATATTAAAATTTTTATATCACAATTCATATATTATACTTCTAGTTGACGGGATCTCCAACGTAACCTCTCACATCATGTACTATTAGAATAAATTCTAAATGAGTTTGATACAAGTTTCAGTTTAAATCTAACTCAATTTTATACATTACAAGAAAATCATGAAATAGAAACCAATTTTTAGAGATCAAAATAATTAGTTGCAATATAACTAAATTAGAAACCATTTTAAAAACTAAAAAAAAATGGTTTCTAAATTAGTTTATATTATTGTTAAATAGTTTTTAAATTGGTATCTAATTAGACCAATTATTTAGTTTCTAAATCTGGTCTCTAAAACCTTGGTTGCTAATTAGATACCAATTTAGAAACTATTTAACAATAATAGAAACTAATTTAGAAATCAATTTTTTTTTAGTTTCTAAAATGGTCTCTAAATTATTTTGGTCTCTAAAAATTAGTTTCTATTTGATGATTTTCTTGTAGTGATAAAATCGACTTTATTAGATGAGATTTGTACTTACTCATATATTTTTAATATATTTTAGACATAAAATACATAATTTACCATCCACCCCAAATGTTGTGAGAATTTTTTGCCTTAAATTACAAGTTGCAAGCTAATATATATTTAAGTTTTCAAATTAAACATATTTTTTCAGGTTTTACAAGAAAATGATATCGACACCTCATTATTTCTAGTTTCCCCATTATCTTGAGTGATAAATAACAACATTTTTATTATTATTAGCCTTTGAAGGTAGTCGGCAATGGCAATTGAATTGAGAGTGTAGGTGCACACCACAACCTTTTCACTTTCATTTCAAACAACTTCCTCACTATATATGGACCATCAAAATGGGAAACTTTCAAGTCTCCACTGTCCACACGCATTAAACACCAACTATTGACGTGTGAGAAAATAAATTTGATCATACATAGTTTTGATTTTTTAAAATATAGAAGATGATTTATTAAAAATAAAATTTTCGTGTAATATATAAATGATACAAATTATATTTTATAAATCAATTTAGTAAAGTTGAGTTAGACTTAAAATTCATATAATAATTTATAATTTAAATGTAAATATTGAGAAAGTAATTAATCAAACTTATGCTCAAGTAATTAATCAATCTTTAAGCTTGGTGTGCATGCCCAGTGTGATAAACACTGAGTTAATGAAAATATAATGAAAAAGTTATTTGATATTTGAATGATGGCATTGGCAGGCATAGGTATGGGGAGCTTGGTTACTAGGCAATGGAAGTAATGAGTTTGATGAAATTCCTTGTCACAATTATGTGATATTAATTCAATCTATACCCTTGGCTTTGTCTTGTTTGTGATATGAATTGGAGGAGGATCCAAAAGGAAAATCAAAAGTTGTTGCTTTCAATTGCACATGCTTCCAAATAAATGTCCTCAATCCACAAGAGTTCCCACCATGGATATGTATCATCCATCCCTATCTAATCCATACATATAACTTTCTCTATCTAATTCTATTTAATCAAATTTTCTAAGAGTTCAGAAATCAATTGAGAAAGTCTACATGCACAATGTTTCCATTTTAAGTTTTAGTGGAAATGCAACTTTCACGAAAAATTAAGGTTACTTGACACTATTATTTCATATAAAAAGATATTCAAAATATTTCGGATCACTAAGACCGTCTATTCATGTGAACGGTGTAAAAAAACTAAACACATCCATCAAACTTTTGGAATATAAAATGCATTATCTCATAATGATTAGCCAAAGCCTAATTAATAAAGTATTACACTTAAATGAGTGTAAAAAAAGTATGATTAGAAAATATTTGGGTGTGCCTTGATTATTTGTACATGTATAAGTCTATCTAGAGTAATATAAATATGGGATGTTCCGGAATAAGGAGAAATAGATTTTATGTAATTATTAGTAGCTGAATTTATTTTAAAATTCTTTGTTTTACAAAAACTAACTTAAATATCAAAATATATTTTCAAGTATCGTGATCTTTACAGTTTAGGGTTTAGAGTTTAGAATTTAAGAACCAAGATATAACCTAAAAAAACTTCTTAAGTTTTGATACAATGATATAAGGATAGAAATATAACATTTGCATAAGCATGTGCTATTACAAAGGTAGTCTTAACATAATAACAACAAACAAAAGAGAAACTCAAACTCAAAACCTTTGTTGAGCTGGTAAACATTGTTATCAAATTTATTTGGTTGATTTTAATTTGGTTTTTCCTTTATGAACAAAGTCATGGATCTTAACTTGGAGCAATGATTTTGAAGGGTCCATTGCATTTTAAACAAAAAGCAATTTACATTATTGCAATTTCTCTGAGGATCTGCCAATAAATATCTGCCAGCGTGTGTGATCATAAAGGAGTTTATTTCAGCCTCATACCCTAAGAAAACTATTAAGTGAAAATATGGAATGGAAAACTTTCTTTTCAGTTTCTCATCTTTTTTATGTAACTTTCTTCATATTCTATTATTTTCCTTTATATAAAGTGACCTCCCTACAATAGTTTTAGTACAACTCACTTTTTCTCTAAAACTACTTTTAAGAAAGAAAAAATAAATAAAACAAACTTTTTTTCTGTGGGTTAAAATTAGTTTATTCATAAATGAATTTTAATTTATGAAAAACTGTTCATTTCATTTTATTTTATTTTTAAAAAGTGTTTATGAAGAATGTTTTTTAAGCATATATTTATATTTTAGAGAAATTGATTTTGTTATATTAGGAAAAAAAAATCATATCACTTCCTATAAACAACTTTGAAATATCTCTTTTTAGAAGAGTCGTACAACTTTTTTGACGTATACACTCTCTTAACCTTTATTAAAAATTAAGGGAGATTCATTAGATAAAAAGTTGAGACCAATATTTCTAAAAATTTCAATAGGTTATATCATATTAGTGCAAATGCTTTTGTGCAATAAATCAATAAGAAATGGTAATTGTTATTATTTTTCAAAGTAATTATTATAAAATTAGTTATTTGTGATGAAGTGATATTAAATGAGAAGTAAGTTCATAATATACAATATATTTTGTATAAGTTTGACATGAATGTATAAATAAAATTTGAACTATATATAACCATTTAATAAACATACACAGAGGTTATATCTATGCATCTAGTATATAATATAAGAGCATATTTGAGTATTGTTTTTTATTTAAATGATTGGAAGTTATATATGTACATATAGAGACATGTTGTTGGTGAAACTAAATAATTGAGGCAGATCTACAATCAAATCAAAGAATTAATTGTTTTATGGGAAATTGCATTATTTAGTTGCATTTGGGCACGATGGATAGGGTTTTGAAATGTTGCATGAGAGATGTGTAGACCCTTCACTCATGCTCATCACTAACAAATTAATCCCTTCTCATCCCACCACATGTACATGTGTTCTCACAACAAACCAACCAACCCTTATATTATTACTATTAGATGGATCAAGAAATTCCTCAAGCATCAAATTAGGTGTTGATGAACTTGCACATCATGCACTGCATCTGTTCATATTCCCATTTCCTTCTCTTCTGCTCTGCCATTCATTTCCTTACTTCTTTACCTTGTACCATTGCACCCATTATTCACTCCAAAATTCCCAAATTCTCACATTCTACATTATTGCTCTGATCACTCTATTATAGTATTTTTTTTATAGGTTTGTCAATGATTCATTCGTATATAAATATTTGATGTATTTAAAAAAAAATTAAGAATAACTCAATCTCACAAAAAAAAAAATTAATGTATAAGATGAGGTTTGCACTTTATTTATATAATGTAATTTAACTTTATATCTAGTTGATGTGTGATTTTCACTTGTTTCTTCACGTTGAGCATTAGATAATTTGAATGTAAAACTAGATATTTATGAATTGTCCGACAATACTGATACATAAGTGTTGGATATCTCACCAGAGATAAGAATATTTCATAGTATATAAATATAACCCTCACCTTATGAGTTGATTTTGTAAGGTTAGATTAGGCATAAAGTTTACTCTTAATATAATAGCAGAATCATTTAGGGTCTATTGTAATGATAGTTTGTTAACCTTATTAGACCACATGCTAATATATAGTCTCACGTACAGATCTTGACGTGAAGAGATGTGTTAGAAATAAAAACTTTTCATAGTATAACAAAACTCATCTTATGTACCGATTTTGTAAATCTGACTATTAAAAACTTAATTAATGATTATATTAATTAAATTAAATAATATTTTTAGAGACTAAAAATATTGATAATTAAAATTAAATTAGTATCTAATTAGGTATTAATAAATTTTTTTAATCTCTAAAATAATATATAATTTAGTCAATATAATAATTAATTATTATTTTTTAAATAAATTTTTATTTAATAATTATTTTAGTGTAGTAAGATAAAGTTTGCAATTTATAATTTATAATTGATAATTGTTGTTGGTATGAAATTTGGTAGTCCTTGAAAAGAACAATTATGAATTTGCCATTTTTTTAAAAGCTGAAAAAGAGGGATTGAAGGGTGTAGCCACCCCTTTTATAATAGTTCCCAAAAGTCAAACATGTATTTAAATAGTGGCTTCCCCACCAACAAGGACAAAATACAGTGAATTAGAAGTCGTTTTAACTCAACCGTGTTATGATTGAACAACTACTACCTTCTTTTTTAATACTAATTTCGTATCTAATCATGTTCTTTCTCCTTTTTCAATTTATTTAATACACTTCTCTAATAGTCAAAATATAAAATGGAAGATAACTATAAATAAGGTCCTTTTGCTGCTGTAAAAATTGTTAACCTAAGAGGTACCTGAACTTCTGATGATATTGGTCAGAACAATGTCCAAAGGATGGGAAACAAAAACAAAGTAAAAAATTTCACCATCATTAATAAAACCACAAGCACTATCGCATCCTAGAAAAAAAAAAATTTGTTAATGTAAAAACCACATGAAATTATTACTTCAAAAATGGAATATATAACATCATTTTAATAATAACAAAATCACAAAGTTAATTTTCACTAATAAGCTATCGTTTGACTAGAAATTATATTTTTAAATTTATAATCACTTTCCATAATATACATTATTAGAGAAGTTTCATTTTAATTGGAGATTTCAGATCGACTAAATATAAAGATATTTTATAATATATAAGTGAATGTAAATTTTTTTTATAAAATTGAGTTAGATTTTTTTTACTTTTTAATATAATATTAGAGTTATTTAAAGTTTATTTTAACGAGAGAGTTTGTTGAACTAATTAAGTCACTCGCTATCAAATTATATATATATATATATATATATATATATATATATATATATATATATATATATATTGTACCGGTGAGAGCGTACGACCGATGTCACGTCTCGACCCCATCAACAGGTCAACTGACACAACGAATCAAATTACGCTTAAGCAGAGTTAGTAAAGTTACTCAGCAATCTAGAGCTGGGTAATATACTTCTAAACATGACCCAAGCTTTCTAACCTGTCCCAATAAGAAAGACCCACTAAAATAATATAAATAGCACAAATTCCAAGAACCAGGTACGTCAATGAAAAATACTCAGATAACCGAGTATCGAATATTAAAACTGACTTAAGCGTCAGAGTGTCTTCTACAAGTACCATCTGAGTCTGGGTTACGAGAACACCGAGAGGTGGAACGAGTAGAGGAATGGAAGGAGCTTGGAAGGAGAGAAAGTGAAGTGTTGTTCGACCGACCGAGAAGAGTTGTCCCAATAGTTCTCTAGGTCTCAATCCCGTTCGAGAACAATTGGTACGGTCAATGATGTAGTCTTAATTGGCATACCCTACCGAAACCTAGAAGACTCGATTCGATCAAGGACGTAGCCTTAACCGGCATACCCTACCAAAACCGTAAAGAATTGGTGCGGTAAAAGACGAGTCTTAACCAACATACCCTACCGACACCTAGAAGACTCGGTTTGGTCAAGGACGTAGCCTTAACCGGCATACCCTACCAAAACCGTAAAGAATTGGTGTGGTCAAGGATATAGCCTTAACCGACATATCCTACCAAAACCTTAAAGACTTGGTGTGGTCAAGGATGTAGCCCTAACCGACATACCCTACCGAAACCTTAAAAGACTTCATTCAAGTAAACACAATCAAACCGGTCAGCATCAAGCACTTGTGAAAAAAATTGTTCAACTAAGTTATACTGACCAGTTAGTAATTAACAATTTATTTTAACTTGTGCATTTCAAAGAGAAGTAATGGAACAAAAGTTCGAACGATTAAGCAAGCAAAGAAGGTGGAGGCCACACCCTGGCCTCAGAGGATAAGAAGGAGAAGGCCACATCCCGACCGAGGATAACAAAATGCTAAAGTCTAAACTTACTGGTCTTCGTCTTCAGCACCCTCGGTCGGAGCAGCTCGGGCTGCGCTCTGTAAGGCCTGCATCTCCTCACAAGACACCATCCGACCTTCGAACACGTCCATGTTGGGGTCGAAGTTACCGAACGGTAGGGCTCTATTGTAGAGAAGGTGGGCCTGACGAACGGCTTGATCAAAGCTTTGGCCCAACATCACCAAATTATCTTCGATTGTTTTGTCCAGGTCGGCCTCGACCGCCTCCTTCTCGACCCGCAGCTCCGAGCTCTCGGCCTCCAGCACTGAGATCTTGTTATCGGTCCTCTCCAAGTCCTGCTTCAGCTTGGCCACCTCATCCACCCTTTCCCTTTCTCGTTGCTCCAACTTAGCCACCCTAGCCTCAACAATCTCTCGTTCAGCCGCCTCCCGAGTAAGCTTCCCCTCATAAGCTGAGTTTGCTTCCAAGGACTACTTTAGATTGTCTAAGCCCTCGGCCAACTCATGCTCGAGCAGAGAGATCTCCTCGACTCGTCGGCCCCGGGCATCAACACCCAAGCGGGCAAGGACGAGATCCTGACAGAACAGGTCGATGTTGCCCTGAAGCAAGTCTTCCTCAGGAACAACCCAAATCAGACCCTTCGCGGTGGAGTTTAGGTCGACCCTCACCCCCTTGGAAAATTGCAATTCATCCCCTAGTATAGATAGGGGTGACCTCGAAGCTTCGAGAGTAGGCTTGGTAGGAGTGATTGGACGGCACAACTCTTCGGTAGGTAGAGGAGAGTCAACGAAGATTGGAGAAGACCGAGGAGGAGGCGGGGTCGGCATGGTGCTTAGAGAGCGAGTAATTGTGGCTATGTTGCTCCCCTCCCTTGGCCTTTTCTTGCTAATTGAACAGAACATTACCCGACCGACTAATAAGTGAATGCCACAGAACAAACTCGATCAAGTGGGAGGTGTAATAGCTAAGAAAGGTGGCAGGAGTGGGAGACAAATGAAAGGCATCACATATCAGACGAAAGGTCTAAAGAGACGCCCAAGTGTTTGGGTGGAGTTGAGTGGGAGCCACGTTGAGCGTCTGAAGGACGTCCATCGTGAAATTATTAAAGGGGAGAGAAACATGCAAGTTAGAAAACAAACAAGAGTATAAGAAGAAAAATGAACGTTTAGAAGGAGACCGACCCAAAATACGGTATCAGTCGGTTGACAGGGTTCAACGGTCAGGATACCAAGGCTGACATCTGACTTCAAAATCGAGACCTACCCAAAAAATTAGAAATGAAGGTCCCACTCAAGAAGCAGGAGGTGATCCTAGTCACCTTAGGATCCACCCAATCCAGCCCCAGGAGGGGGGATAAGGGCTCAGGGGAGCCCGATCGATCGATAGCACCTTCTGGATCGTCCCTCCTGGCTACACTCTCCATCAGGTGCAATACTTGGATTGCACCGACCGATAAGAGCTTGGTCGTGGAGAGGCAAGAGAAGAAGACGAATGGGGTGAAGGAAGAGGAGAGCGGGAGCCAAAGAAGAGGATGTAAGACGAGACAGGGAAGACATGACTAACCTTTTGGAGAATGAAGAATATTATAGAAGTGGGTGATTTTATAATATTGATAGAGTCTTAAAATTCGAATTTGTAAGAGTTTTATACGAGAGTTCTATACATAATAAAAGTGTAAAATTTTAACATCTAAAAAATCCATAATCTAATGAAAAAAAATATAAAATTGATAACATATATCACCTCAAACGAATGTTGAATGAGAGCGTCCTTTTCCTCTTATATCACGTTCAACTTCATCACTTTGTTTATAATTGATACTTTAAATAATAAACATTTCAAGCATCAGAAATTTATATGTAAAATTTAAGTAGTGAGAACTACATAAAAAAATTGGAATGAAGAGGAGATCAAAGACAGAAAATCCAATAAGATTGCAAAGCATATCTAAAACTGAAATTGAAAATGAATAAAATACATAAAAAGGAGGAGAGTATAATTGTTAATAAATATAGTCAGTGACTTTGTTTTACTGCCACATAGCAACGCATGTTTTAATTTTATTTCAGTTTTAATCTTAACAATTTTATTATTTTTAATATTAACTAAACTCATTTTCTCATTCTACAAAATACTGTTTCACTTATATCTTTCATTTGCATAAGTGTATTCCATTTACCTAACTATCTTTTTAAAATTTTATTTAAATAAACTATTTTTTACTTTATTATCTTTATTTTTCATAATTTTTTCCTCTCCAAACAGTGCAATAATTTTATTATTATTATTTTGTTTTAATATATAAAAAATATAACAATACAATAAAAATGCGAAAAAATAATACATCCTTCTATATTTTGCACGTGACCTCATGTGTTTTTTGGGGTCCCTTTTGGTGGTTATCTCTCTCTCTTTTATTATATGGTCAACCTGGTTTTCATATGATGTAGTTAATGATGATTCAGAAGCATCTAATCCTTCAATCATGTTCTTCCTGTGTTTTTGCTCATCTTCTAAACCTATTTTATTCTTCTCCTCTTTCTCCTTCCTGCATTCAACTGTGTAAAATTATTTAAAATATACAAAAAGATATTGGTTTTTTAATAAGTTGCCGTTATGATAGTTATTTTGTTAGTTATGAAGGCTATATAATTTAAGCATAATAGCTTGACTCAACAGATGAACCCTTTTAATGCAGATTAAATAATGGTATATATGAGTAGCTTCTAAGCTCCAATTATTAGCAACAACGTGCTCAATTATGCTACAACTTCCAATACTCATACTTTCCCATTTCTGGCTCTATCTTTGTTGCTATCAAAAAGCCTAAAAATCTAACAAGAACCATAAAATGACATGTAACAAGAAAGTGAAAAGGCTCATTAACTCTCCAGCTTTCATCACAGATTCAAATCCTCTATTTAAGCCTCTCTAACTCCTCTCTTCCAACAAACAATCCAAACTCACATTTCCAAACCTCAAAAACAATCATTTCTCTCAACTCTTAAAACCTCTTCCTTTTTCTATCTAAGACTCAAGAGGCCACAACTCAGAAACAAAAATGGAAGACATGTTTCGCCTAGTTGATTGCGAAGAGATGTTCTCAAAACGTTGCATTTGGGTGAATGGTCCTGTGATCGTAGGGGCAGGTCCTTCAGGACTAGCCACAGCAGCATGTCTTAAAGAACAAGGGGTACCCTTCATGGTTCTTGAAAGAGCTGAATGCATAGCCTCACTGTGGCAAAAACGT
>Ga0123342_1010401_pt1 | contig 10684 bp, 3 predicted proteins | sample Turbeawhitnodule_FD_89960 | JGI IMG/M metagenome (GOLD analysis project Ga0123342, IMG submission 89960) | Root nodule microbial communities of legume samples collected from Mexico - Turtle bean Mexico white nodule | ecosystem: Host-associated > Plants > Roots > Nodule | place: Mexico: Nepantla... | reverse complement strand
GAGCATGACACCTCTATTTATAGTGTGAGGGTGCTGAAATTTAGGTGGGAAAATTCAAATGAAACTCATTTGAAATTGCCACAAAAAACAAGTCACATGGAAGGTGTGACTTCACATGGGAGGTGTGACTTGGTTTCTTTATTTGGCACCTCCTAAAACTATATCTACACCTACTCTTTATGTCACATGGAAGGTGTGACTTTGTTTTGTACATTAGCACCCCTTATTTAATACCTACACCTTCCTTTTAAAGTTCTACTAAAACTACACAAAAGGAAATTACAAATAGAGACATCCAATGATGCTCATCTCCTAAAGCCTTGGCCTTGCTCCTCATGGTTGGGCTTGGGCTTCTTGGACTTGGGCCTCATCTTTTGAAAAAACTAATAAGAAGAACTTTAGATGTTTTGGCCCTTGTCCATTCCTCCTATTAATAGCATCTTTTTTATTCTCATCAAACACATACTCATCTGGTGCCGACCAATACAGATTTCGTGGTAAAGCAAAGGCGAAAGGAGGTTCTCTGGAGCAACAAATGGAGAATGGTTTTTATGGCTTCTTTGATGAAAGTGTAATGGTTGGCGTCGTAGCAATGCAGATGTCGTGAGTATGTGGTGGGAAACAAAGAGGAAGATGAAAATATTAATTATATTTATTTAGGGAGGTTTGAGAAAACCTTAGGTATTTTGTAGAGGTTGTGTGAAAATTTTTTGTAATTTAATTAAAATTTAAAAAAATATTTTTTATTTAAATTTATATAGGTTATATTAGTTTTTGATAAATAATTTTTTTAGTGATAAAAGAAGAAAAAATGGGAAAGTAATGGAGAAAAATGATAAATCTTTGGAACTTAACGAAGGTTAAAAAATCTCTGTTATTTTACTAAGGTTTTAGAATAAACTTTGGAATTTAACGAAGGTTAAAAAAACCTCCATTATTTTGCTGAGGTTTTAGAATAAAAATTTGGAACTTAATAAATGTTACAAAAACCTCCGTTAGTTAAATTAATTTCTAGGGTTATATTATCCTCCGCTAAATAACCTCCGTTAAAACATTTTTTTCTTGTAGTGGAAGTTTCTCTTTCTTCCACACACATATTACATCATCCTTATCTTATATACGAATAAAAACACAACACAAAACAAAGTTTTCCTTCTTCTATAAAATTCAACTTGAAAATACAAGGAGGAAGACTCCCTATTTATAGGAGATGGTGCCTTGGAAAACAAGAAACAAGGGTAGGATGGTAAATGTGTGAGAGGGCTGCCTTTAGGGTTTGACTAAGTCAAAACCACACCTTAGGCCACTTCTTCTAGAAACTAGGTAAAAAAAACAAACTAAAATGATAACTAGACCCCCTATTATGCTAAAGGCACCTATTCTAGCCTATCTTGCTATTTGGACCCCACTTTAACTTTCATAAAACCACATTAAAAGGTTCATGTAACAATAATATATATAGCTTGTTTAGTTTTTATTACCATGAAACTCTATAGGAAATTATAAGATTAGACCATTTAGGTTTCAATAATCTTCCCCTTTTTCATGATAACAAATACTTAACGATAATTGATATAATGATAAGCAAAACATGAACACATGTATTATCAAATAATGCACAAATTGAATAAAAAGGATAATCATAATATACATGTTTATGAATGTTATGAAAATGACAACATAAGACATATACAAGAAAGAAAATGTTCAATAATTCAACATTTCTAACTTATCCACCTTTTGGCACCATGGTTGTAGTGGTCATGGTTGTTGTTGTTGACTAGAGGTTTGTTAGGTAGCAAGTTCAACTAACTGAGCAAATTTAGTAGGTTGTATGTTGAGAGTTCATAGAAGCAAGACAAAGAAACTTTAGATTTGATATGCTAAAGTACACACATCTTGCTTTATCCTCTACGTTTGGTGCTCTACCATGGCCAATAATTATATTGTAGTGGCAAGACGTTCTTAACACAACACATATTGGATTAGAAGTTGTATTTCGTAAACCATATTTTTGGGTTGACTATTAACAGGTACAACATGGATGGGCTTAAGCCTTGGGATCTTGACAGTGCCTTGTGATACAGACCAACTCGACAAATAGATGACTAAGGACACCACATACTCTTCACAAGACACAAGACAAGGCTCCACCAAATCTCAGAAGAGCCTCAACAAAGGAAGAACCGAACATGAACCAGAATCCATTTGTTTTTTCTTCTAGTCTTCTTACAAGACAAGTTAAGCAAGTAAATTGGGCTCACTTCGAGCTTCAATTAGAAAAATAAGCTATAAAAGGGTGTACTTAGTAAATTGGGCTTATGCCAAAGCCCACAATAACCTAGCTTATAAAAACTCACCCATGTGCTCATCTTTGACGTAGATTCTAGAAGACTCCCCCATGTGCTCCCATTTAACCTAGTTTCTAGAAGCTTGTAGTCATTTACACCCCTACCCTTCCTTTCTCCGTCTCTAAGGCACTCATATCTATAAATAGGGTGTCTCCTCTCTTGTAAATCACACATTGAATTTGAATATAGTAATGAAACTCTGCGGGAGTATTTTAGTGAGACTTGAGAGTTCTTATAGTTTGTCTTATCTTGAGTGTGTGAGAACTTTAATTGGCGGCTCTTTCACCAATCATCTTGGAGTATCCCATCCTCCTAGTGGTGTGATTCTTGTCCATTACTCCATAAGCTTTCTCATCCTTTCATCTTTTCTCTTTTGTTATTTTCTTTTGCGCCACCTCCCATGTCTTCTTTATTTTGTTATGTTCTTTAATTTTGGTATTCATTTTGTCATCATCATCATTCTGTTCTCTTAATTTCCGCAACCATCTCATCATACTCACCATATTGTGTTTTTCTCTTTGCCCTCTAGAAGTGAACCTTTACACTTACTTAACCACTTGATTAAGTTCGTGTCCAGTGGGGATCTTCTTTGGGTTCTCACCTTAAATTGTTAATCTCAAAAAGCTAATCTAAAGAGTAACCTAAAAAATGTATCAATCTAAAATCAACTCACATCACCTTGGGAGCTTGACAAAATGTCTTGCATAAGAATTACACAGTTTCCACCCACCTCAACCTTTGTATGATTCTGCCTAAAGCTTTTGCAACAACTCTTTCTTCTTCATCTTCTTTAGTTTGTGCCTCTACTTGAGACTGAGCTTCAATTAGAGCTTTAACTTCTTCCTACCTTGCTAACAAATCTACCTCTATCTTCTTTTTCAACTTAGCTTCTAGACACTTTTTCTCTATATGGTATGTTATAATCAAGCTTAGGTTGGATAGCATCTAAAGTTGTAGTGTGCATATCTTAGAACCCAATTATAGTTACTTTTTGCTGAATTCTTTTAAAAGTTTTCCAAAATTCAAATGATAGTTCTTTAAGGAAATCATGGTCACATTGTTGGGTGAGTATTGTTGTGTTGGCCTTAAGAAGTACAAACTTGTTGCACCAATGTAAAGCTTTTCTATGTGAGAGGATATGGAGGGAGATTCTTTCTCAAAATCTCTAAGCTCCTCACTTTTCAAGCTTATATAGACTCGTATTCTATAGGGGTCCTTTTGAAACCATCTTGCTTTAAGAAAACATAAGTTGAATTTTATTAACTTGTAGATCAAACATAGAGAAAAAGGTATTATTATACATCAACATAAGTATATCAAAGAAATGTTGAAGAATTTCACCATGTCGGGCGCAATGCTTATGAAGACTCTCATGCATGTGTAAGTCTCACTTGACAAGGACGAAAATGGTAAGAAAGTAGATAAGAAGATCTACAGAGGTATGATCGGATCCCTTCTTTACCTTACCGCTAGTATACTTGATATAATTCATAACATTTGTCTATGAGTAAGATTCCAATTAAATGTTGAAGAGTCTCATTTAAAGGCTTTAAAAAGGATCTCAAAGCATCTTGTGGGGTCAAATAATGTGTTTGTGCTATAAGAAACCTGTTAGAAGGCTTCTTGACATAGACTATTCTAGAAATCCTATTGACAGAAAAAACAAAACTAGAGAATGTTAGTTCATTAGACCTTATATGATTTCTCGACCAAGCAATAAGAAGAACTTCATCGTTTTATCTAAAACAGAGACAAAGTACATGTCATCTATAAGCTGCCTCTCTCAACTTCTATGGGTAAAGTATCAACTGAAAGATTACAGTTTTGAAAATAATATACTCGTATATTGTGACAACACTAATACAATCAACCTATCTAAAAGCCTTATTCAACATTCTAAGACTAAGTATATAAAAGTAAGATATCACTTCATTCATGATTATGTCCAGAAAATCTCTTTGAACTTAAGTTTGTTAAAACAAATAATCAATAGACTAATATCTTTACTAAAGCATTGTCTTTAACACACTTTTATTTTATTAAAAATAATTTAAATTTGATTGAATTCTTATACTCATGATTAGCTATATTAGTAATAATGTGTGTTGTTAAGTTTGAACAGGACTAGATTACACTTTAAAGTGTGTAATCATAGAGAATAAAGACATTTAAGGGCATTTATTATGAAACAAAGAACCCTTAATACACATTTCTTAGGTTGTATCAACATGTTATAATTGTCATGTGCATTTAATGTGACACAACACCAGAGGGAGGGAACACAACATTCCTCATGGAAGAAGACTTAACCCTTATAATTTTCTATAGACGTAAAAAATCCCTACAAATCCTAGTCAACACACAACTACAAGCTCACACCACTTTATGCAAATAATTATACAAGAGGAGAGATTATAAAGGATTAAAAACATAAAGTCTTACTTGATGTGGGACTTCTTTGTATGGTTTTTCCCTTTTGAACATGTACATATGCTCTTGTAATTTAATCTCACATCCTTTGAATCATGAAATGCAAGAGGGTTCCCCATCTATATATAGAGCTCATTACCTTTTGAAAACACTTGCTTTTAAATTGAACTTGAATTTGACTGTGGATATTTGTTTGTGTTCTTGTTCTTTGAATGTCTCTAAAATGGAAGTATTCTTTGAAGGGATCTTTTCCAAGACGTCTTCCTTGAAAGACGAACCCTAGTTTTGAGTTTCTTCTAAGAAACATGGAAAAATTTCTAAGATTTCTAAGATTTTTCTAAATCTTCCGCTACTCCGGAGATGCTTCCATCAATATGTGATCTTAATTAAAGAAGATCTAAATTGTATGAAGAAATCGAGTAAGGTTTAGAAGTTAATGTATTGATGATCGTCCTAAATGAAAGCAAATATCTTCAAATTATCTATCTTCAAATAGGCATACAAGTGGGAAGTTGATCAACTTTCACTCTTACACCTTTAGAGAAAAGTACATTGATATTTTTCTATTAAATTGTTCAAAACTCCACCCGTAAGTATTAAGAAATGTTATAGTTGATGATTATTTCTCCAAATTAAATTTAAATTTTATGATATTGAATTTAAAATATTCAATAAGAGGAAGACAAGAAATCAACAACTCTCAAATACAAAACGTTGGAAAAGATAGTTTGCAAAAACTTGTGAGATTCCATTGCATAAGTTTATGTTGTCTAAACAATTATCATTTATTTTGTGTGTTGTTGATTGACTTGTTGAAACTTGAGTGAATGCCTCTCCTAAAATTAGTAAACATTTAAATATCTACTAATTTTTCGTTTTCTAGCTTTACGTTTAAAAATTATAAAAAATCATATTATTTAAAGCAAAATACCCTTTCAATTATCTTTTTAAATTTTGATTTCTTTTCTAAATAAAACTAAAAAAATAAAGTCTCTTCGAATTTTTAAATATTTCCTTTTTCAGATAAAACTTCTTTCCTAATTTTGAATACTTCTTTATTTTCATAAAAATAAAAAACATCGTTTCAAATTACAAACTTTTCTTCTTTTTAATAAAAGTAAAAATTTATATTTTCAAAATAAATCTACCCATTTCAATGAAATCTAAATAAATAATTTTAAATTTTAAGTATTTTTTATGAAAAAAATAAATAAATAATTATATTTTATTAAGTAATAGTGATTTGTATTCGTTAATGAAATAGTTCATTGTTGAATCTTAAAACCACTATTTTAAATATAGAATAGCTCCATTGGATATGCTCAAAGTCTCTATCAATATTGATAATTGCTTTTTACTATAAATAATCCATACAAGTACATAGCTAAAAAAAATGTGAAATCCAAAACAAATTTTTCCCTTTCCTTTCTTATATAAAAAAAAGTCTATTTTCCTTTTCTATAACTTCAAAAATACAAAATTTATAGTAATTAAAATTTTTAACGAAGTTTTATTTTTTGTTCTAAATTTTGATATTTTTAATTTAATTTTTTAGTTTTATTAAGTGTTAAAAATATTTTTTATTTTTTTGTCAAGTGATTGATAAGTTGAAGACTATAATACATAAATTAGTATGAAACTATCTTATTAGTGATAAAAAACAAACTAACAGAATACTTGTGAGTTTTGACTTCAATTGCAAATGAAGGTAATTAAAACTTAATTACGCCTCGTTAAGAACTCCTGACTTGGATTGGAAATTGAAGGTAATTCACACAGCTAAAACAGTGAAATAAAGCAATAAATGTAATAGGAAAAATATAAAATGAAATCCACAAAATATCTATTGAATTCCGTTTGGCTACCATTCATTCATTAATACCTTTATAATTGAAGATATTTTATAGACAGCCAAAGTTGACCCGCATATTAGTTTAGAGATGAAGAGATAGAAAAACAATGAATATACTTTGTTTTAGTCACTGTCTAGTTGCCTATTGAACATGTTCTGAATCAGAATAGAGAAGGAGCAAACTCGCAGTTTGCAATTTGCAAGTGCTCAAAGAAGGTGACCATATCATGGAGCATTTGCCACGAGAATTGGTGTCCAACGTGTTCTCAAGGTTGCCAGCGAAGGTGTTGCTGCTATGCAAGTGCGTTTGCAAATCCTGGTTTGATCTCATAACTGATCCTCATTTTGTTACCAATTACTCTGTTGTCTACAACAATCTTCAGAGCCAAGAGGAACATCTCTTGGTCATTCGAAGACCCTTTTTTTCTGGCCTCAAAACTTACATCTCTGTCCTTTCTTGGAACGTCAATGACCCCAAAGAACTCCTTTCCTCCGATGTTTTGAACCCTCCCTATGAGCACAACTCTGATCACAAATACTGGACCGAAATAATGGGTCCTTGCAATGGCATATACTTCCTAGAAGGCAATCCTAATGTCTTGATGAACCCTTCATTGGGACAGTTCAAGGCTTTGCCTGAATCCCCTTTCACAAGTCCTCATGGGACTTATTCTTTCACAGATTATGCAGGCTTTGGATTTGACCCCAGAAGAAATGACTACAAAGTTGTTGTGATCAAAGACCTTTGGTTGAAGGAAACAGATGAAAGACAAGTTGGGTACTGGACAGCTGAGTTGTATAGCCTTAACTCCAACTCTTGGAGAAAAGTTGATGCTGCTCTCCCACTCCCAATTAAAATTTGGGGTTCTTCTCGGGTCTACACTTATGCCAACAATTGTTGCCACTGGTGGGGGTTTGTTGAAGAGTCAGGTGCCTCAGAAGACGTTGTTCTAGCATTTGACATGGTCAATGAGTCCTTCAGGAAGATAAAAGTGCCAAGAATACGTGACTCTTCAGACGAGAAGTTTGCAACTCTGGCACCCTTTGAGGAATCTGCTTCAATTGGTGTTGTTGTTTACCCCGTGAGAGGGTCAGAGAAGTACTTTGACGTGTGGGTGATGAGAGATTATTGGAACGAAGGGTCGTGGGTGAAGCTATACAGTGTAGGACCCGTGCAAGTTATTTACAAGCTCGTGGGGTTTTATGGGAGCAATCGGTTTCTTTGGAAGGACAACAACGAAAGATTGGTGCTTTATGATTCGGAGAAAACAAGGGATCTTCAGGTTTATGGAAAATATGATTCTATAAGGGCTGCTAGATATACAGAAAGTCTTGTTTCACTTCACAGGGGAAACGAGTTTAGTCACAAATGTTTATCATGTAGTTTGGTTCCTGACCCTCTGCTACATGATACTGAATATCTGATTTCTTTCTAGAAAATTAAACTATGTTAGGTTCTTTGGTCTGTTTGCTTTGTAGCTTGTGGAACAGCCTTGTTATTTAGTTGCCACACATTGCTGTAATTGGCTGATCACATAATCTATTCGATATATATGTCAGTTTTCTTTTTTCAAAAACATGTGCTGCTGCTGCTAGAATTTGGGTGTTTTGAATGTTATATTTTGGAACTTTTTATTCATGAATGTGCAGTTCTTACGCTATTGAAGTTGAAAAATCTTTGTCATTTCTGCTTGTTTTGCAAGTTGAAAATTTTCCAATTAAAAAGTCTTGACGCAGTTATCGAGTCAGTAGCGGCTTGCATATATTATAATTTTCAGTTTAGATGAGCAAAAATATGCAACAGAAGAAAACTTCTCTCTTCTACCTGCATGTGTTAATTTATTTAGAATGAAACATGGTGAGCCATTATAAATTATTTTAAATATTAAACATGTTATCCAAAAGATTTTCTCATTGTTTTTGTCTTTATAAAATTTAAATATATTCTTTTAGATTTTCTAGAATTTAAACTCATTTTTTAAGTTCTTTAAATAATAATAAATAGAAAACTTACATTGATAATAACCATAACATAGTATTAATTAGATATTTAATCATGTACTAATTTTATATTTAATTAAAATCAGTATTAGTTATATATTTAATCATGTATTAATTATATATTTACTGAAAATCACTTTTAAATGTAACATTTATTTTTCAAAAATATCATTATTATTTTGTGTATAATCAATGCTAACAAACATTTAAGAATTACATTTAAATTTTAGAATATGAAAATAGAAAACATATTCTATATATTTGAAATTGTTTCACAGACATTAAATCTGTTTACACTATTATTTACTGGCGAAAACATATATAAGGAGTAGATGTATATTCGTATTTTTATGATATTCAAATAATATAATTTTAATATATATATATATATATATAATTTTTTTTAAAGTAATATTAAAGACATTAAAATAATATAATTTAGTATATATATAATTTTATAAGAACAATATTAAAAAATAGTTGTGGTGATTATTTTTTAATAAAATGTTATTTAATTATTTTAAAGTAAAAAGTGTAACGTTACTAAATTTTCATATCTAAAATCTAATATAATATGCATCTAATTAGATGGAGAAATGCCTTCATTGAAGAATTCTTGGTGATTGGCGGAAGCTTCATGAAGTGAAAACGAAACAAGGTCCTCCTAGGAGCTATGATAACTTTGAAGGTGCATGAAAGATAGGGATTGAGAGTGGTGAGGCCAACTCTCTTTGGTAAGGGGGATTTGTGAAGATCAATAGCCTAACCTAAGAGGTTTTTGGGCAAGAAGTGAAATTGGCACAATTTGCTAGCAATTCACTAAGTATATTAATCTTGCAAATACATGAGCCAAACCCTCTTATTTATAGTGTTTAGAGGGCTGGAAATTCAAAAGAAAGTGGAGAGAAATTCAAATGAATTCCCTCCCAAAAGTGGAGCCTAAATGAGCACATGGGGAGGGATGTGTCTAGTTTGTATGCTCACCCCCTCCATGGGCTTTCTAGACCGACATAGGTAAATTTAGAGGTTTTTAGAAACTCTAAGTTTACTTAGGTTGGTGTTTTAGGTGCCAAAATTAATTCTAAGAAAAATTACAAATAAAATTTCCATACTAATTTTTGACAAGAAATAAAATGCAACTCTATACTAGATTTTATGGCATGTAAAAGGCGTCCTCTTGGTTCATCTTGACCATAATTGTAGTGGTTGACTCCATTTGACATGTTGGTGGCCTTTCAATAGAGTTGGTGATGGAGCCTCTTCCATCATCCCCTCCCCCTTGAAAAGGATTTGTCCTCAAATCCAAGGCTTCGTCCTCGTCATTAGTAGAGGAATGTATGTGGCTGGATGGTGTCCATCATCTCCTCCTTCTTGAGAATATCTATCCTTATATCTACAGGGTCGATCCCGAATAACAACCTTTTTCTTGCTTTGACAACTATGCTCGTCCTCCTAGATCAAATGTCCATCTATGGGAATCATCAAACAAAGCAAATGTGTCAGTTTGAGAAGTTGTATAAAAATCAATTTTATTAAGTTGCCATTCCTTTTGTTTTTCTATTGTTTTCGGCAACTTTTCACAAAGTTTCTTTAAAGAGGAGTAAAAAAAATTTCTTTTCTAAGTTTTTCTTCCCTTGTTCTAAATTTTTGTTTTTAACCTCTTTAAGATTTTTTCTATGTGTTCCTTTTAAAAGGCTTGAAGGTTGTTCAACAAGAAACATATTTTCAAGTGTGTTTTTAATTCTTTTTTCTTGTTGAATGACCTTGTGGGAAGGAACACTCTTCTCCAACACCATTTTCTCTCTAAGGGTTTTTTCTTGGTTTTCTATTTTTATTATTTTTTCTTCCTCTTTTTTTTTTTTTTCATTTGCACTTGATCCTCTACCACTTGTGAAGGTGATAAGGGATAAAGTATAAACTTATTTTCTTTGTGAGTGAAAGTAATCTCATTGGTAAGACCATTGTGCCTAGTTTTCTTATCCAATTGCCCAGGTCTCCCCCACACATTATGACAAGCTTCCATGGAAACTATATCACATAAAACTTTGTC
>Ga0123342_1010400_pt1 | contig 10686 bp, 7 predicted proteins | sample Turbeawhitnodule_FD_89960 | JGI IMG/M metagenome (GOLD analysis project Ga0123342, IMG submission 89960) | Root nodule microbial communities of legume samples collected from Mexico - Turtle bean Mexico white nodule | ecosystem: Host-associated > Plants > Roots > Nodule | place: Mexico: Nepantla... | reverse complement strand
CCCTCAACCCAATGGGAGAAAAGATCATTGATCACAGTCCAACCAAGCTCCAGGACAACAACATTCTCAAGATAGGAAGAGCCTTGTAAACCGTAGTGAAGAACTCCATCTCTCACATCATAGCTTAGAGATAAATGGTTCAGGTAAGGAAAGCAAGTTGCAATTGTTTCCAAATCCACAACCTCTTCCTCGTCATCAAACATCACATCCCAAAGCCGAAGCCTCTTTAAATTCGACGATCTTGAAATCATCTGGTAAAACTTTGGCCATATAATTGTGAAGTTGCTGATATCCACAGTCTCAAGATCCTCAACTGTCTCGCCAATATCAAGATGTATAACACTAACATCATCAATCTTAAAATGCTTCAAGTTCCCCTTGCCAATGAGTTCAAAAAACTCAAGTGCGCAATCTTTCAAGTGCAAGGTCTCAAGTCCATCAGCCTCCAATATAAACTTGTCCAAACTGATTGCTTCTACATACACACTCTTCAGCGTTGAACTACTCAATTCAACAGTCACCTGTGACTCAGACATTGCAATCTCAGGATTGACAAGCTCCAAAGCTTCAATCTTTGGACACGCATATACCAAAAGATTCAGATCCAATGCAGATATACTGACATGACTCAGGGAAAGAGACTTCAAACAAGGGAATCGCTGATAATTAGGCTCAACCCCCACAATGGAATTATGAGCTAGATCTAGTATTTCCAGCTTGTGTCTGCCACATATTTCAAGAATGTTAACATTGGGCATAGTCTTGACATTATAATGCAATTGCCTCAAAGTTTCCCTGGTGTACATGAGCCATGCAGTAACCGTTGAAGCAGAGAATTCATCCACATCTTCCATCAAAATGGAGAGAGCCTGCAACCCTGAGGTCTGCAAAATGGTTTGTGTGATCAAAATCTCGAGGCGAGTAGTCGTCAAATCTCGATAAATGGGCCAATCTTTGGTGCTGAAAGAGAGGGTATGAAGGTGCTTGCAGCACGCTAGTCGCCATTTCTTGCATGTTGCAGAGGCTATCACCACATCTCGTGCAGCCCTCAAGTGAGACAGAATGGTTCCTATTACTTCAACAGGAAGCTGGTCCATGACGCTTCAATTCCCAACCTGCAAACCCTCCCAACGCTATATCTATCAAACAGCCTTTGTCTTGTGTATTGTGTTGACAACAACCAACCAGCATCAAGAAAAAGAAACCAAAACCAAAAGAAAACTTGTTCAAAAATCCTTCAATTCAATTCAATAGCAATTTTGGAAGAAACCTCAGAAATCACTCCAGAATCTTGAATGCATTTCATCAGATGCAAAATGCTCAACATCTCTCATCAATTTCTCTTCTTGCTAGATCAATTTGCAAAATATCACGAAATTAGGGGAAGTAATAAAGATTTAATCAATAAGGTAAAATGGGATTTGGGGAATTGAATTAAGGATCAGAATTTAAATTAAATAAAGCATAATCAGCAAGAACAATAATTGATTGGAAAAGAACAGAAAAGTGTAAGTATAGGATAGAGAAAATGGTTGTTTACCTTCAAAATAAGGAATTACGAAAGAGGATTATCGTTGATTGCTATTGGGTTAGCCATCGAACCACACAGAACGAGTTGTGAAATCTCAAAGTGGTTTCTTTGAGTTTGAATTAGGATTTCCCAAGATTTTACTACGCCTTTCAGTTACACGTAATACAATTCTGAAAATTTGTATTAATGTCTACAGTACATATAAACTCCAAAATTTTATTTATATTTATTATTTAAAATATTTCTCATTATTACTATATATTTACTCATGTCTACAGTAATTACAACGTTGAAAAATTAAACACTGCTAATACAGCTTTTTAATGTTTTCTTCTACCTTTTTATTGTTTAATTATTTGTGTGTGATCTGACTCATGCTAAAAAATTATTTCTAATTATTTTATTATTTGTAATGGATGTTTTTCACTTTATCTTTAATTTTTATCAATAAATTAGTGTAGTATATATTTATTGTTTGAATTCAACGTACCTCCAATGCATAATGCCCCATTAGTTTCATTCTCTCTTGAGTTCTTATTTATAAATTTTTTTAAAATATAAACCTACTTTAACTACTTCTACTTTATTTAATCAATTTTTTAGAAAAATAATTGTAATTAATGCCCTATCTTTTATTGCGTATTATTATTTTTATTTTACAAAAAGACATTTCAGAAATGATATTTAGAAATGATATTTAGGAATGTATAAAATCTATGCAGTAAAACAGAAGAGAGAAAAATAAAAGAGTAGAACTGCAATGAACCTTGCAACCAATAAAAAATGGAGGTTATGTCAAAAGTGTGGAATTACAATTTTAAAATTTAAATTCAGTTATGATATATTTCCAACAAGTAGTGATGAGGAAGGGATGATATTAATAATTATAATTAGAAGTAGATACGAAGTTGATGTAATGATAATACGATTGTTGGACAATTTTTTTTACGAACTTTAAAAAAAATTAATTTTTTCATAAATTAAAATTAATTTATGCGAGATTTAATTAGTATAAATCATTTTATATAATTTTTAATTTATGTATAATTTAATTTTAGATTTTAGAAAAATTAATGTCGGATTAGAGGATGAAAGATTGATGAATGGAAAAAAATATTATATATATATATATGAAGTATTTGGTTTATTTATTAAATTGGGTCATTTTACCTTAGTTTTATTATAATGAGATTGATTTTTCAAAAGATACGGATTAAAATTAATTGTGTCAATTTGACACGATTTTATTCTAAAGAAGTTGTTTAACGGTGATATCAATTTTATATGTAATAAGGTTTAAATATTGAACTGGTGTCACGAAAATATAACTTTTTTTAAGTTATTTTTTTAATTTATATCGTATACGTTTAATAAAAATTATTAGTATATATAGGAAAACCATGATTGTGAATATACATAATAGTATTATAATGTTTCATATTGGGTATTACTAATTTTATATAGGAAAACTATGATTATGAAAAAAGAATTATTATTGTTCATTTGAAAAATAATAGAAGTAGTAACTAATGTTTTAGAAATTCATTACATAAACTAATATTATATATATATTAATATTTTTTATTATAAGTACGTAATATAACCTAAAAAATTGACTTTCAAATAAATCATGTCTACATTACACGATTTCAGCTCAAATCTAATTACACATAAGTCGTGTTAAGATTGCACGACTTTATTGTAACATGGATTGTATTATGGTAAGTGGTTGGTTATAATGACTTCACCTCTTCCATTATCATCAACACATAGTTCAAGCTACCATCATACTCAAATATCTTTAGTTGTCATTGATGCCTTTCAGACCTTCAAATAAAGGTTTAAGAGTCAAATATTTGTCATTGCTTTAAATAGACGAGTGAATTATCTATAGCGCCTCAAGTCTACTAATGGTTCCTTAAAAAAAACTCAAAGTGTATGTATTTTCTTCAACACACTAGATGTTCCTCCTAGTGTCTCCTTAGAATTCATATGTAACATATGGACTACGTCAAACAGAATGTCTCTACTCATAATCACCCATCTTTTCTATGGTAATTAGACTCTCAAATCTTTCACTCCATTCTCATAGACCACACACATTTCTTTCTTGAATTGGATTTAAGATTATCTTCATTAACATGATAATAAGAAAGACACCCAAACACCTTCAACATTGAGCAACCAATCAATTTCCCAAACCACATCTCAATTGGAATCTTGAAATGAATGGTAATAGACGAGGAGCAATTCACCAAGAAACATGTTATACTAACCACTTCACCTTAATGTCATCTATCAAAACCATAATGCAACAAGATACTCCTTACTCTTTCTAACAATATTATGCTTATTCTTTCGGTAACTAAATTTTGTTATGGATATGACAAACAATTAAATGTCTTATTTCCAATGTTTTTATCTATACAAAAGTTGTTAAACTTATAAGAATATAATTCCAACTTGTTGCTTATTCTTATATGCTTCACCATCTTCTTCATCTAGTTGTTGAGTGTTAGAACTTTTCAAAGGCTTATGATTTTTATTTCCTCACAAGCATTCGAGTAAATATTAAATAATCAATGATATCTAAAAGAAATACTTGGCACCTCTCAACAATAAAACTTTCAACAACACCAATAATCAACATGTTGTAGTCCAACATGACCTTTGTCTTGTGTAACTGATGGAGGACCATCCTTGCTAAAGTCACCATTCTTCCCAACTAAGAGCAGGTTCAACTTAGAAGAATTCAGAAATAATATATGTCTTAGTTTTTGTATAAAATGTAAATAGTAGAATAATATTTTCTAGCTTAGTATTTCTAAGCCAACTTTAGAATAGGAATATCTTTCTCTCCAAACAATACTACCTGGGAGCGCTTATTCTTAGGCATGTTGGCTCTTCAAGTTCCTTAAAGAGTGAAGCTAGGCGCCTCCTTCCTTGTCTCTCCAAATCACTCAAAGACACGTGCCAAGCTATGAATGTAGAGCTTCTTGTAAATAGGATTGTCAAATGACAAGCTAGGAATGAAGATTTTTCTATACATAGGATTGCCACATGGCATGCTAGGAATGGAGAGTATTTTGAGAACTCATTAGTCATTTTTAGGAGTCTCTTTAGATTATAAATAAGAGACTCCCTTCTTTTAATTTCTAGACTTGATTGATATATGAAATTGTGTTTTTGAAATTCTCAGCACACTGATCCAAGTCTCTTTTCTATGATGCTTCTTGCATTCTTAGAAACTAACTCAAGGAAGTTAGCCTAACCTCTTCCTTGGTCCTTGCACCTTGTAAAACTCACACCCAAACCAAGAACTTCCATGACCATTTGGTGCTCCCTCCAAAAATCTATAAGTCTTTCATTACCTTCCATCAATCTCCATTGAACACTCAAGACAAATTGCATCAGGTGGACCAGAGCAAGGCCACAATCCAGATATGCCTTTATCTCAAAAACAAATTTGGTTGTTTCACTACGCCACACCATATCCTTGTTGTTTTCCATATGTTCTTCAATTTTTTGTAAGGTGTCACTGTTTATTTATAGCTTCCATCGATTGTTTTCATTTTCCACTGATTATTTTCTTTGGTTTTGATGTTTTTTGAACTTCCATGGGTTGTTCTTCATGTTCATGTGTTAGGTTCAGTTCATCTCTCTTTAAATGTCGTAGAGTTATTTGTTTTAATTTTTTTTCTTTGTGATGTGTGATGAATCCGCACCAATACCCCTAAAAAATTGTGTTCAAATTCATTTTGGTTCAAATTTGGGTATTTTTCTTGAGTAGTTTTGTGTTTTTGATTGAGTTTTCACTAGTGCAAAATGTATAAACAAGTGTGGTTTATTTAGTGCGGTTTTGCGCTCAAACGCTTTCATAAAAAACGCGGTGACATTTTTGTAATTAAGTTCATTTACAAGGGTGGCTATTTGTACAACCGCCTTTGTAAATCAAAACGCTTTGATATACGAGGGTGGTTATACAAATAGCCGCACTCGTAAATCAAAACGCTTGATTTACGAGTGCGGCTTTACAAATAGTCGCCTTCTTAAAACCTTTTTAACCCTAATTTAGAAATGCACCACTTATGTTTTGATACTCTCATTTCTCTCGCGCTTTGTTTCTCTTATGTGTTTCCTCCATTAATTGTGCTTCCTCTTTTCTTCCTCTCTTCTTTGCATTGTCTTTGTGCCATTGGTAAGCATTGTCTTCCTCTCTTCTTCTTCACCATTGATTTTTGTATGTTTTGTGTTTCTCTTATGTTTTGTCTTATGCCATTGCTAAGGTCATGCTTGGGAAGGTTTTTGTTTACGCTTTCTGTTGTGCCTTCCTTGTCATTGTTGTCGCCTTGCTCCGTCATATATTTGCGTTTCTTTGGAGAATTTTTATTTGCATTTTTGGACTTCCATTGGGATGAAATACGAAGATGTATAATATGGATGCACCAAGAGATCAAAAGAAATGCTAAAATAATGACTATGTTCTTTGAAAAAGATCAAAGTTGAAAACATTGATTAGAAACCCAATCAACGGCGAAAAAGAAAAGAAACCCTGAACGTCTCTCGTAAATGTGATTTATAAATGCAGCTATGTAAATAGCCGCATTTATAATCGAATTTACGAATGCGACTATATATATAGCCGCCTTCTTATCTCTTCCATTTAAAAATGTGTGCTCATCAAATGTGGTTATATAGCCGCCCTTATAAATGTAAAATAGTCGCACTCGTTTTTCTTTTATGCACCAGTGTTTTTCTTTTCAATTAGGTGAGAGCTATGTTTCTAATTTTGTTTTTCCATGAATCTTGGATAGTTTTTGTTTTAATTGTCACATAATTATAGTTTTCCACCTATTACATATGTGTTAAAAGACCTCTTAGACGTGCACACCAAGTATTTGTGTTTTTTTCATAAAATTTGTAGAAGCTTTTAAGTCTTTTTCTTTTGTAGTCTATGAGTTCTTGAGTGATATTTACTCATTAGTGTTTTCTATTACATAATTTTCCATTATGTCTTTTAGTTTGTTCTTATTTCAATTGGATTCCTAGGTTTTTCTTCCTGTTTAGATTTTTCAAGTTTCTCTTTTGGTTTTGAAAATTTATTCTGAGTTTGGTTTTTAGTAAACAAATATGAGAAACAATTACAAAAGTTCATTGAGATGTTTTTTAAATCCATTTAAAAATACATGTCCAAAAAAAATGTAGCAAAAAAGATATAAATAGTAATGCCAAGAAAAACAAGTTTTTTTGTGTTGATCGTTCTCGGTTTGAAATTTATTAAGCCTTATTCTTTTAGTGTTTTGACTTGGAATTTTTATCAGACATTACTTATGATGTTTTTCATTTGTCATTAAAATTTGAGGCTCATATTTGTGGTATATTTTTTGCAATAAAATTTTGAGTCTTCCCTACCAGTGTTGAAAAAACAGTGTCAAGTTCTGAACCCTAGTGTTGCGGTATTTGATTTGTTTCTCATAGAATATACATCCTTTTGACCCAAAATTTGTTGCATTTGATCAAATTTTGTGTTGAAGTTCTCATGTAAAATATTTATACAAAAATAGTTTATGAAAAAATTGGTATAAATTTTGGACTATTTAGTTTTTGTCCACACTAGATTTTTCTTTTGTGATCCACTCTAGAGCCATTCTTAGATTCATTTTTTTTTGTTTTGTGCTAGCCTTTATTCTTACCTTTAATTGTTGTTTGTATTTTCTTTGGTTTTCCATTAAAATTTGTCACATTAATCTCATTTTGGTTTAGCTTTCCAAATTGTGTTTTTCTTGCTTTATTTTCTTGGATTCCTTGGTTGGTGAAGACTTTGGAGCTTGCAAGTTGTTGGTGTTTAAGGAAAGAGGATTCTTGGGTTTCTTAGTTGAGGTTCTATTTTTGCAAAGATATTTCCAAAGGAGAGAAAATATGATACAAGAGAATTCAGTGCACAAAGTTGGATTCTTGCATTCTTAGAAACTCAAGGAAGTTGGTCTAACCTATTCCTTGGCCCTTGCACCTTGTAAAACTCACGCCTAAACCAAGAACTTTCATGACCATTTGGTGCTTCCTTAAAAAATCTACAAATCTTTCGTTGCCTTCCTTTAATCTCCGTTGAACACTCAAGACAAATTGCATCAATAACTATGTCAGAAAATTTTGCTTATGTTGTTTCCCAAAGACACAATGTTCACAAAACAGAAAAACTTTCACCTTGTGCTTACTCAATATCTCTTGTTTGAACAATATATTCAAACCATGTACACTTATTTGACCTAGATACATGTGTTACAAAAAATTACATGACTACATACGACCCTTACCCTTGAATGATATACAAATTTCTTTTTCAATTTATTTGTATCACCACAAAACTAAATAATCAATTATTTGGTTGTTTGAGAATAATTGATTATGTCAACCACATAATTAAATATTATAGATAAATATGGCTTCCTAGGTTGGTTGAAACATGCCCATTCATCTAATTATAATATCTTAAACATTAAATAAACTCTTACAATGAAGTTTATAATAAAGAGTTGAAACGTGTAGGAATTATTTACCTCAAGTCTAGATGGTTTTAGTGAAAATGGGTGAAGAGATAAACCAATTGTGTTGTGGCTTATTGTTAATTCCTCTTAGTTACAACTTCAACCATACAAAAAAGTTAAAGAGAAATGGCTTCAATTTCTTACTTAAAAATTTGGCAGGTTGTTGAGTTTTTTTTAATCACCACCTCTTTATAGCATGAGCAAGTGACTCTAAACTAAACATGTGAATGTACAAAAAAGGAACTTAAGGAATATTAGTCATGCCATGTCTTTCTGTCCACTTTGTTTGAAACACATAGTTGATGGATGCATGACACATTTAACCCAAAGCAACTATAATATTTTTAATATGATTTAAAATCACTTTTGGTCCCAATATTTGTTGTAATTACTCAATGTGATCCTTCAATTTTCTTGGACTCAATGTAGTTTTCAATTTTGTTAAAATGATTCAATTTGGTCCCTTTTGTTAATATCGTTACTCTGACTAACAACAGAGTGAGACATGAGACATATGTTGCATTTTAAACTTAGGTGGATATTGTGTGGCTTTTGTGACACATATGTGGCATTTTAAATTTAGATGGATAGGCTCAACTATGTGTGTCCTTTGACACAGTCTCTTTTGAAGAGCTCATTGGTCACTACAACAAACTGTATAAGAACAACCACTTTGATATGCTTCAATTTCAAGAGTGTTTCTAGAGTTGTAGTTACACTCTTGTTACTTCCAAAACAAAGAACCTCTAATATAACCTCTTTATGCGGTTATCTTTATCTTATAACTCATTTACTTTCTACTACAAATAGGTTCAATCAATGACGAAGATCGATTTCGACGAGTTAGTATTGCGTTTTTAGGGTTCGAACTAGTATGAATAGGGAGTTTGCATTTGCAATGAAGAACCCAATCTTAGATCTACAACACTTCTCTAGACCGAACACATGCTAGCAAGAATTGGCCTGAGGCTCCTGTTAATACCATATCGACCTAGTCCAAGAAGTCTTGGAGCTGAAAACATTAAAGGACGTCTTAACCGAAAAAGAGACTATAAATTATATGATGTCAATGTACAACATTTTAAATCAACTCTCAAGTGTTTATGTGCATTTGTCAAATCATCACCCTCTTAACAACATCAACATTCATATAATGAAAATGACCAAAATGAGTCATTTTAATAAAATTGAAGACCACCTTAAAAGAAAAAAAAAAAACTAAGGAGTCACATCAAACATTGTGACAAATATTGGAAGCAAAAGTGATATTAAAAACTTTACATATTTTGAACTATTTGAAAGTCAAATATTTTAATAAAAAACATAATCTGTCTTTTTATGAGAAATTAATATTAATAATTGAATTTTTTCGATTCTTGAAATAATAAACAAAACTTAACTAATTTTACCGTAAATAATTATTTAAATATTAGATAGTGTTAGGCCAAATATTCTTTAGTCATAGTTCTTAAAAAGAATTGACTTATTGTTAGGAAGAATCGTCCCTATCTAATTCAATTAAGGAGTAAAATTGGTCATATATAAAACCACTTAAATCAGTGTTAAATTGGTCAAACTTGATCAAACCGGTTCAGCAAAGAAAAATAAGAAATCATAATTATAATTTTTTTCTTAAGAAATAAAAATAAATTAAAATCGTAATCATTTTATTTTTTATTCTTCATATAATTAATAACAATAAATAGTGATATATTGTTAAATTTTCAATTTAAGTATCATATAAAAATTCTATGTATTTTAAATTATAAGAACATTTAAAATTTATTTTAATTTTTAACATCACAAAATTATAACACTATATATTTTTAATATTCTTTTATGCATTTTAATTATTAAAATTAATTTTGTTAATACGATTCAATTTATTCAACTACTTAACCTTAAAGATGTACTTTGACGAGTTGAATGACCAATCCCATTTTAAAAACATTGGTCAGTATAGTTACTAAGAATTACTTAAATTAATTATATTAATTGGTTATAATATATATATATATATATATATATATATATATATATAATATATAAAATATATTTTTTACTAGACTTAATTTATTTTAAACTACATAATGGATACTGAATTGGTCTACCGAGAGATCGAGGTTGAAAGAACGAAAGTGAATCAGCAAAAAATTTAAATTAAGTTTGTAGTTCTTAGAACCATTTTCATTTTTTTTTCATTAATTTTGATTTGATCTTACAATAGATGCTTGTTTGTGTTCAGAACTTGTGTGTCATGTGTCTGTATAATGTAAGCATTTGACTCTGCATCTAGCTCAGTTTCTTCACCACCTGCATCTATGGCAAAAGCCCACCATCTCATTCTCCTTCTTCTTCTTCTCTCCGCTACTCTACAATTCTCTTCATCTTCACCCTCCGATCACCTTTACAATGTTGGAGAACTCGTCCCAATGTTTGTCAACCAAGTGGGACCCTTCAACAACCCCAGGTTTCATTCTTTCTCTCATTGCTTTTTCATGTTTCTGTTCATTGAATTTCTGTTTACACAATTCTTCTGTGGCAGTGAGACCTATGAATACTATGATTTGCCATTCTGCGCCCCAGGTTAGTCACTCTTGGTCTTAGGTT
>Ga0123342_1010399_pt1 | contig 10687 bp, 8 predicted proteins | sample Turbeawhitnodule_FD_89960 | JGI IMG/M metagenome (GOLD analysis project Ga0123342, IMG submission 89960) | Root nodule microbial communities of legume samples collected from Mexico - Turtle bean Mexico white nodule | ecosystem: Host-associated > Plants > Roots > Nodule | place: Mexico: Nepantla... | reverse complement strand
TAAGGTTTTTAAATCCTTCCTTTTGTCTATTTGTGAAGACAGATAGGGGGAGAAGTGTGTTGAGATGTAATGTTCTTATTATTTGTGCTTTTACTGCCTTTGAACATTGCTTAACACTGTTATGAAATAAGTGTGGCTTTAAGAATGGGAGAGTAGACCATATAGAGGTGTTTATGATGGCCAAAGAAAAGTTTTGGCTTGGATAACTAGTTAAGAAAAAGATGCAGAGTTCACTTTTTCTGATTGGTGTTTGGAACCCATGGTATGTATGAAATCTGTTAAATAGTTTTGCTTCCTTTATTTTGGTATGTATTGCTAAATTCTTATTTTAGGAAGGAAAAAGTTGTGTGTTTTGCAAATTGGTTGTAAGTAGTTTGATTCTCTAGATGGAGTAAGGGGATATTTTACAATAGGAACATCTGCTTCTTACATTAGAATAATGTGACTCTTTGGAGGAGTAATTGTTTCACGAAAAGATTATGTATGTTTTTGTAGTTTTTGAGTTCATGGTATGTTAAGGTGTTGTACATTTTGTAAAGGTGTTTAAAAGAAAAGGTCCCTTTTGGAGGTTAATGTTTGTTGAGGTGATTATGTTTGTATGTATTTTGGAGTTTGATATGATGATATACTCTGCTTGCTGCCAAGGGCGATTTCTTTGGTTGTTTTTGGAGTAAAGATTTGTTGGTAGTTTTTGTTGAAAGTTTGGGATAGACTAAGGAGTGAGGTCCTATTTTTTCTGTATAAGACTTGGATCACCTGTTAAGTGATTCATATTTATTTATGATTTCTTGCTGATAAAAAAACAAAACTTAATATATTAGTATATGTGAGTTAACTAGTTAAGTCAATATATCACTTTCAAAAATGAATTACAATACTTAGTACACACATAAATAACCAAGACAGGTAGACACTCAACAATAAATAATAATATTCTGTCATCAAACTAAATATCACTGCTGGAATCTCACTTGATCAATATACCATGTTATCACAATTTTCAATTAAACTACGTTAAATTTTAATTTTAAATATTTATTCCTTTATACAAATCAAATATATTTATTTTAATTCAAACAATCAATTCTTTTAAAACATAATACTTAATTTCTATATAATAACAATTTATTCAAACAAACAAGTATAATCAAGTTAAAGAAATATCTCAACTTAATTTACTTATCAACATAACCTTATGAATAAATCAACCTCATCAATAAAACTTCAATATTACAATTTCAAATTTCATAGTTTAATGGCTAAACAAAAGTCAAGGATTTCATATCATTTTTATCCGACAAAAAACAACATCATCAAGACATCAATATCCCATCAATTCATTCTCAAGCATCTAACCGTTTTAAAAGTTTACATCAATTTTATAAATTTCAATTAACTTTTCTTACTCCACAAAAATTTATGCTCTTCAAGTAAAATACCCAAAAGATCAAAAAGAGTTAGAGAAGTACCAATTTTTGAGAAACCTGATTTAAAAACCAAATATGTTACTAAAAAAAACCTAGATTAATCAAGATTAATCTTTCTGAATTAAATTGCACATGTAAGAACAAATCTCAACCTATACATGGGAAACAAAATCAAAGATGTTAGATCTAATAAAAAAGAAAAAAGTCCTTTCATGAAAAATTTATTGATTAATTTTAATTTAAATATTTAGTTGATTAATTTTAACTTAAGTTTGGTTGTATTGAAAACCGTTAGAGAAAATAAATATTTTTAAGAAATGAAAAAATTATTTAATTTTTTATTTGTAACTTTTTAAATAATATATTTATTTTTCATTTATTTTAAAATCTTCATAAATTTATATATTTAAAAAATCCTCACGTTAAATACGGTATACAATAAAGCTCCGCAATGGAAGTTATCTAATAAATTCAAATTAAATATTAGCAATAATTAAATTATTGATTAAAATCAAAAGATACATTCATTAATAAGTTTGGTTTGGCAAATTTGCATGCCTTAAAAATGAGTTAGATTTAATCGTTCCATCTCAATTTAGACAATATATAAATATATTTGTATTTCGATCGTGTTTAACTCATTTTATACCCACAAATTATTCAATTTAACTTTCAATTTTTAATTTTTTAGTTACAAATAACATTTTAAAAATAAATAAAAATATTTTTTAATGAATTATATTAATTGATTAAGACTAACAAAAATAAATTTTTCATAAAAATAAATTACTCATCTTATTTGCAATTTTCCCTACACCCATAAAACAATCCATGTATTGAAGTGAGGGAAGTTGCTCCCACTAACATTTTACCTTTTTTTAATATTAGATACTCATATTTATAAATTCATTTATATATGCAATTAATTATAAAACAATCATTGCTCTAAACTATACAAAACTAAAATACTAATTTTTATATTATTGCCTTCACAACGTACAATTTCTAAATTCCATCTCTCTATATGTCTTCATTTTATTTAATTATCAATCAATAATAAGTTTATTGGGAATAATAAATTTCTTTCCAAAAGAAAAATGTGTATTCTATCCATAACTTTATCTATTTTCATAAAATATTTCTATCTTTATTTTATTCACTAATAAACACCATTCTCTCTTCTTTTCCTACATACGCTCCTAAATACTTAATTACTTATAAAATAAAATTATAATAATTATGACTTATGTAAGAAAGAATGTTCAAAAAATAAACTTCTGAAACTTAATTTCCTTAATCTCAAATTATCAATCACTATATCATTAGATAATTAGTTTGGAAAATATATATTTGATTCTCTTTAAACAAGTTTTTTAAAATTAAGATACAATAAATTGTCACTTTAAAATTTCGATTCACTTCAAAATGTCAAAATAGAAAATCATAATCTCTTTTTTTTTTTCAAAAACATATTTCAATATTTACACACTTTTTAATAGAGTATTTCAACATGGTTATTTTTATTGTACAGTTAATAAATTTCTTAAAACATGTATATTATCAAATAACTGGAAATTTAAATCAATGGGAGGCATCTAAAATTAATGATGTTTCATGAAAGACCAATATACTCTAACATCAATTGACAAAAAAATCTTAAAGGATAACGATGATTTGACAAGTAATTTTATATTTCAAGAGATTTAAAAGATGTTTAAAATGAAATCATAGTTTTTAGCTTGAAAAGGTTTCATCATAAATATTGAATCAATAATTTTAATAATAATTTATAAATGAAATTATTGAATAATAAATTTTAAATAGAAAAGATGTTTGTAAGTCTTTCTTGCATGCGTTTGCAAGTGTAGTTAAAGGCCTGCATAAGAAATTGTTTTCTTTTGCCTTTTACATCAATATTCTCAACTTCATCTTCATCGCTTACAACTAATTATAAGGAAGCTCAAATTTGGGACCAGATTCTCCTGGTTGCATATATTAACAAGAGAAATTTAAGACTGAATTTGATAAAGTTAAATATGATATAAAGACGAAAATTCTCATATAGGTTTTCTTACCGGTTTAGAGTTAAAAGATGATGTTAGTGTTATGTTAGAGACGATAAAAGTTCACAAAGAAGATTGTTTCGCTCAAATATAACAAAAATAAAAAAAAGCCAATTTAGTTGTCCCCTTTAAATCTTTGTTTTTAACCACCTTGGAAGTTGAAACCCCAAGGAACAACAATGTCAAAGCCATACCGAAAATAACATGGACTCTGTCAGCAAAAGGAAAAACACAAACACATAACTTTATTATAATCAATTAACACTAATAAAGTTTTAGTAAAAAGTGTTTTTTTACACTTAGTCTCTAAAGACAATGTTGAGAGTGTGTATTTTTGGTGTTGCATATTTTTAGTAGGCTTTCAGATTTGTTTCTGTTTGAATGAGTTAATTTTTTTTTTCTTTTTTCACTAGCTATAAGTGGATTAACTATTTGTTATTTGAAAAAATATTTTATTAACACCCTCTGTCACTAACACAGACTTGACACCGCTTGCGTGACATTAATTGACACTGCAGATGTGACATTTGGTGAGGATGTGACACTGGCTCTATATTATAATATATGACCCGTAGCACACGCAAAACTAGTTACTCGTGTGTGTAAGTGGTTACTTATGTGACGTTTATGGCCACCCACCTTTCATAAAAAAAATCAATTTTTTTTAATAAGAACCATATATTACATCGGTTAGATGACTTAACCGGTGTAATAATCCTACCAGAACTACCCAGCCACAGGTTCCTCCACATATACTGGCACACGCAAAACTGGTTACTCGTGTGTCTGTAAGTGGTTACCTATGTGATGTTTATGGTCACCCACTCTTCATGAAAAAAAATCAATTTTTTTTTAATAAAAACCATATATTACATCGGTTAGATGGCTTAACTGATGTAGGTTTCTCCACATATACTGACACACAAAACTGGTTACCCGTGTGTTTGTAAGTGGTTACCTATGTGACGTTTATGGTCACCCACTCTTCATGAAAAAAAAATCAATTCTTTTTTAATAAAAACCGTAGATTACATCGGTTAGATGGCTTAACCGATGTAGGTTTCTCCACATATACTGACACACACAAAACTGGTTACCCGTGTGTCTGTAAGTGGTTACCTATGTAACTTTTATGGTCACCCACTCTTCATGAAAAAAAAATTCATTTTTTTTAATAAAAACCATATATTACATCAGTTAGATGGCTTAACCGAAGTAGGTTTCTCCACATATACTGGCACACACAAACCTGGTTACCCGTGTGTCTGTAAGTGGTTACCTATGTGACGTTTATGGTCACCTACTCTTCATGAAAAAAAAATCATTTTTTAATAAAACCATATATTACATCGGTTAGATGGCTTAACCGATGTAGGTTTCTCCACATATACTGGAACACACAAAACTGGTTACCCGAGTGTCTATAAGTGGTTACCTATGTGACGTTTATGACCCACCCACTCTTTATGAAAAAAAAAAAAAATTTTTTTAATATGGGTCATATATTACATCAGTTAGATGACTTAACCGATGTAGTATGGGTCATTCTGAGTAAAAAAAAAATATATTACACTGCTTGTTTCTAAGAACCGATGTAATATATTCTTTTTTACCCTATTTTGAAGCTCGCGCTGCTCATTCGTGCGCAATTTCACTCTGTCACGTCATTGCCACGTCTGTAGCGTCAAATGTGTGTTACTGTCAGAGGGTGTCAATATATCAGGACTCTTGTTATTTATCAACAAAGCTATTGATGACTTTTTACAGCAAGTGCACCACTTTGTCATAAGTAATAATGTGTCCCTAAGGATGGATATTGAACCCACAAGGAATAGTTGAATATTCAAGTAAAAGATTCGCTAAAGATAAAACAGAATGATAAAAGTTTGTTGAGAGTTGTTATAATGGCAAGAATTAACAAGAAAACAAGTCAAAAATTTTATTGCTTCAAATGTAAAAATAGGGATTGGGTTTCATCTTTCTCACTTTTTTGTATTGATTAGCATCACAATATCGTGTCCTTTGATTGATATTGATGCCCGTATAAAAATAATTTATATCCATTCCTTGCATATAAAATTATTAAGATGCTTCCTAAATATCGATTCCTCGCATATTTATAAAAACAACTTATGATTAAGATTATACATTGATAGCAATTAACATTTCAAATCTATTTCTAACATTCAAATATGTTAAGCATTATCGTATAGGTCAGAACGTTAGAAGTACTTTCCAGTTAAATCTAAAATTCTAGGTCATGGTAAGCCAAACATTATAAACAAAACAATAATACCAATCATCAATCAAGAAAAAATATTTATTTAGATATCACCTCGAGAGTTTGAACAAATTACTCCTAAACCCCAAGGGTAGAACTAGCCACACATGATGACTGTTATAAGCTTTGAGAGCAAGAAAAGAAGATCCAAGATTTTTCTTGTTAATGACTTCCTCTTCTAATGTTTCTCACACCTCCTATTCTTCCAATTGGGTTACAATTCACTCTATGGTGTTTTTCTCTCAATCTTGCCCACTACAGTTGTGCCTTAAGCCTCCTATTTAACCTAATTTGCTTGGGCTGAAGTGACTTTTTGCTTAGGTGTTAATGGGCTCACTTGGGCAAATAAAATGTAAAAAGGCCCAACGTTACTAGTGCTATCTCGCTCAAGCGAGATTCTACTCGCTTGAGAGAGATCCACTAGTGGTATCTTGGCTTTTTGCGAATTTAGGCAGCTTTGGTGAGTGTTGATGCATTCCAACTTTCTCTTTTTAGCTTTGTATATTTTCTTTTGCCCAATCATCTCCATTCTCCCCTAGAATTATGAAATTAACGCCAAATTTAGGAATAAATCGTTCCTATTCAATTACAAATCACAAAATATGTAAAAAAGTATAAATTCATAAATTAGGAGTTATTTTATACTCATTTCAGAAATTAATACTCATAAGTGTCTATATTTTAATATGAAATATTACAAGGAAGGCAAGGCGGTTTTTCCAAAATTATTCTCAAGGTTGAAAAAATAATCAAAATCAGAATTTTGGGTGGAAACAAGACTATAATTCATTTAACAAGCAAGGGCCTTTCCAACAACAACATCAATCTAATTATCCATCTATCCCTGACAGGATGTGTAAAATTGAAGATGCTTTGTCAAATATTTTGAGTTTCCAGGATAATAGCATGACCACGATTAGGAGCATGAAGACTCAAATAGGACAGATAACCAAACAAATGTCACAACTTGCACAAATTGTTGACGAAAAAATTGGCCAAATACCAGCCAACACTACCACCAATCCCAAGGAGCATTGTAATAACATCACTACTGAGGGTGATAAAAGAAAAAGAAAGGGAGATGGTGAGATGGTGAAAGTTGAGAAGGAAAAGGGAGAAAATAGAAAATAGGGAGAAAAATAAAGTTGTAGAAAATAGAATTTCAAAATAATTATCTCATTCTTCTATGCATGTAAAAAGAGAAAAGAAAGGATTAATTTTTGCTTCCAAAAAGTTATTTTGCAAGATGGCCAGAGAAAAAAACGTTCTTTGATGGAGTTAGAAGGAAGATATGTTGTTTTGAAGATAGAGATATGGAGCCGGAAGCAGGAAGCAGTTTTTTGAAACACTTGCCAAAGAAATTCAGGGATCCAGGGAGTTTTACTATTTCTGTGTCAATGGGTGATTTATTTGAGGGTAATGCCCTATTAGATTTAGGGTCAAGTATAAATTTGATGCCACTAACCATGTTAAGACAAATAGGTGACTTAGAGGTTAAACCCACCAAGATACAGTTACAATTGGATGACGAAACGATGAAACATCTTTATGGTGTGGTGGAAGATGTCCTCATAAAGGTAGACAAATTCATGTTCCTAGTAGATTTTGTTATCTTGGACATGAAAGAAGATGAGGAGGTCCCTTTAATTCTCGGCAGATCTTTCATGAAGACTGTTAAAGTCATAGTGGATGTAGACAAAGGAGAACTTAGAGTAAGGTCTCATGATGAAGAGGTAAGATTTAATCTTTTTGATGATGTAACTAACTGTATTGCAGATAAGAATGGGAGACAAGAGGAAATATCAAAATATGGTGAGAAGATGGAGGGCTCAAAGCCAAAGGAGAAAGTTACATGTCATGAAAAGTTAGAGGCAAAAGGAGACCAGAACAATCAAGGAAAGCCAGTGGAAGGAGATGAGTATCGTCCAGGACAACCTATCATGGTCAACGCAGGTAGGGGTAGAGGAAGGAAGAAAATGAAAAAATTATGGGTCATCAAAGAATTAAAGATGGACGAAAAAATTGAAGTTGAAGAGCCATATTCAAGGCGGACAAAAGTGATAACAAAAACATGGGTTGAACAAGATAATTATCCTCCTTAATAACAAACTCTCAAGCTATACGACGTTAAATAAAGCGCTTGTTGGGAGGCAACCCAGTAATTTTAATTTGTTTATTTTGTGTTAAGATAGATTTTTGGTATATGATAATAAATGTTGTCCCTAAAACTGAAGAAATACACAAGCTTACCAGGGTTATCTCGCTCAAGCGAGAATTTATTATGCTCTCGGTGGTTTTCTCGCCCAAGCGAGAAGACTTTGACAACGTTTTTTTAAACGCGTTGTAGGGTCCAGTGGTGCCATTCCTTGCAAAATTCTTGGTGAAAAGCTTGTGTTTTTGCTTTGTGGTTGCTTATTTATGCTATAATCTTCCATTGCTACTTTCTCAAGTTTGAAATCGTTGATCATTAGGTGTCAAGTAAGTCTTTCATCTCTAATCTTGGTCTAATTTCGTGATTAATTCATGAATTTAGGTGTTGAGGTACAAATTTGGGGGTTTTGAAATTTTTGAGTTTTGAGATGATTTTGATGAATGAAGTTAAACTCTTGGCCTAATGAATTCTGTTTAGTATGACTCATTGTTGGTTCTCTAATTTGGATGGATAAATTTAGAAATCTTACTCTTTTTCATGAAAACTTAAGCATGCATGGAAGTTGTTTGTGAAAATGCACTGAGAAAATTACATGAGATTGGTTAAGTTTTGAATTGAGAGTTTGATTAATGTTGATATATGAGAAATGGATTGTGTCCAAATTTAAATTTGCAGCCATGGGACGGACTAAGAGTACTGCAACTCAAACATCTAAAGGAAAAAGACCGAGGATGGAGTCTTCGGAACCTCCAAGAAGCAGGTTTGGTAGTAAAGAAAAGCAGCGAAGGTATGATGAAATAAAGAATTGGGCTTTTATCCCTGATAGAAGAGTACAATTGCTACCTGAGCAATATGACTAATTTTTGGGGGGGTTGCAAAGAAGGAATTGGATGAGATTAGCTTAGCCTCTTCCAATGTATGATCCTGATGTGGTCCATGAATTTTATGCAAACGCTTGGGCAGGAGAGGAGGGAATTCAGGAGTTGAGATCCAAAGTACGAGGACAATGGGTACCATTTGACAGGGACTCCATTAGTGCATTTTTGGGTGATCCCTTACAGTTAAGAGGAGATGAGAAGTGCACATATTACAGGTTGAAGGAACAAAATTTTGGCTTTAATGATGATAAAGTGGCTAGGGAAATTTGTCTAGCTGATCACACATATCAACTGACTGCAACTGGTAAGCCGTGGAGGATATTACAGAAGCACATGAAGTCACTATCTCAAGTTTGGATGGCTTTCATGCTGACCAATATGGTACCTAATGGTCATTGTTCCCGCCTGTTGACTCGATTGCCTTCGCACTTCCAACGACGATGACATGCCTAATTATCTCTGCCTTCATTCGTGCTTTCCTTCGATCAAACACCTGAACCTGCAAAGACAAAGGGGCACCCTAGAGGCCGTTTGCACTCCGACGCTCAAGTCAATACTGGGGCTAGTCCAAAACTCTTATCCATAAAAGCTCTGTGTAAATTGTGTGTGTATCGCGTAAATATTGCGTACCTTGTTAGGTTTATTACTACCCTTTATATAGTCTAGGGTTTCCGCTACCCGCATTTAGGGTTTCTGAGGGTATGCCTTAGCGCCGCTATCACCCAATCTTAAGGCAATCTAATGCGTAAGACTCCCTTATTGGAGTGCAACCTCTGACAGGATGACCACCTGGGTACCAACTTGTGCACCTAATCTCTGGGGCCATCCGTCCTGGGAGTGCCCTAGCTGTTCACGTGCCATGCATGCAGCCTAACCCTGGAACGTAACCCTCATGGGCCTTAGCGCTTCCAGTGGTTCTTTGCTTGTGCTACGCCTGAATGCACTCTTCACACCACATGCATGGGCCCCTCGTGATTTAGGTTTCTCCCTACTGATAACTGGTGTGTTGTCTAGGATCCACCTCTCGTGGCCCAACTCTGCTGTTTGAGTCACCGACGCCCGATGTCACATCGCCCTCACTCTGTTGTCGATGACACATCGACACATCGACACATCCTGGTGATCGACGTTTGACCACTCTTCGACACATTGGCTCGCGTCGCTCACGAGACATTGGCCCATGCCGCTCGTGGGACCCAGCTTACGTGGCTCACCATTACTAGCAGTCAACGACGTCCGAGGACTGGTCGATACAGTCATGTTTCTGACTTAAATGTTCTTAGGTGTCATCTTCTATACAGCCATGGACGTTGTGATACCAACCACCTTCATGGGTCCGAAGGCCACCTTCACAGGTGTAGAGGACCCAAAGGCTCATCTCACAGCCTTCCACACCTAGATAATACTGTCAGGAGGCTCTGACGTTGTGCACTGTAAGCTATTCATGAGTACGCTGCTGACAGGCACAACATTGGACTGGTTCGTTAGTCTTCCTAACGGACACATTACCTCGTTCGAATAGTTCTCAACACTGTTCAGGGAGCAGTATATTATCAAACGGGCTCCCCCTTTGGTCTCTTATGACCTCATTGATAAGTGAAAAACAACCTGTTGTTTTGTCGAAATAATCGATTGTTTTACTCTTAGGTGTTTTTGAAAAGGTTGAAAACTGTTTTTGTTAGTTGACTTGCTGTCAAACCAAAACAATCGATTGTTTCGTGGTTTCAATCGATTGTTTCTTTGAAAATCCTAACATTATTCTATTTTGGTGGTTGAATGTGCTTTAAATGATTTCCAACTGAATACGCTCCTTCATTAAATGCTTTGACCAATCTTTGAAAAGTATAAAAGGTTTGTTTATGTTTTAAAACAAACAAGTGAAACAG
>Ga0123342_1010398_pt1 | contig 10692 bp, 6 predicted proteins | sample Turbeawhitnodule_FD_89960 | JGI IMG/M metagenome (GOLD analysis project Ga0123342, IMG submission 89960) | Root nodule microbial communities of legume samples collected from Mexico - Turtle bean Mexico white nodule | ecosystem: Host-associated > Plants > Roots > Nodule | place: Mexico: Nepantla... | reverse complement strand
TGCAATCCATGTCTTCTTTTGAAGAACTCATGATGAATAGGCTTGATAGCTTTGCGGAGAATCAAAGAAATCTCCATGATCTGTGTACAAGCAATTTCTAGAGGATTGATAACAGGTTTGACAGCATGGATGCACGCTTCATTACTCTAGATGAACAGATCGAGGTTGTACAAAACCAAATCTTTGATCTTCAATATGCTGATGATGATGAATGAAGAAAAACAATCGGTTGATGTATCGAAACAACCGATTGTTTTTTTGGTGGTTGTATCAGTTTTCTTTTTGTTGCTTTTGTTGTTTAATTCTAATGTATTCAAAACAATTATCTTGTTTTATCTCTTCTCTTTGTCTATTTGTGAAGACAAATAGGGGGAGATATATGCTGTGTTTGATTTCAGTTTTTATTTCTGCAAAACAGTTTGGATGAGTGAAACCTTATAGGATTTTGCTCCTATATTTGTTTGTTGATTACTATGATATTATGCTCTGAATTCCTATACTTGTTTTTGTGCTAATCAAATATCAGAAGTTCTATGCTTTGCTTAAAACTATGCTTTGCAGGAACTGCTTCAGATTCAATCAGGTACAACACAAGCATCAGGGATATTTTTGGAAATACAAAAAATTATGGAGTGGGAGAAGAAGATATGGAGTTGATAGGCAATTTTTCATAACGAATTTCAACTAACCCACTGTGAGCCAATATAATGTTGGCAAATGCTTCCTACACCCAATCATTTTTAACCTGCACCTAACATATTTTTTTAATTTCCAAAAATACTCTTTATCCCGGAAATAAAAATCCAGAATTGAAAATAATATATTCTGAAAAAATAATTCTGGAAGAGGTTATTGAGTTTTGGAAATAAAAATCTGAAAACAAAAATTTCGGATAAAAAATCTGGAATTGAAAATAATACATTTTAGAAAAGAAGATCCGGAAGAGAGATTATTGTGTTCTGGAAATGAAAATCTGGAAATAAAAATGAAAAGCTCATTCCGGATAAAAAAAATCCATAATACAAAAAATTTGTTTTGGAAAAAAAATCCATAACACATATTCTGGAAAAGGGAGTCCGAAAGTTATTTTTGTATGCACCTCATTTTTTTAGGACATTTTCGTCTTTCAACTGGAATCGGGTGCAGTGGTATGGTGCAAGAAGCAATTGGCTATAATGTTTCGGTAAACTGATCCAATATCAAAGTTCACGGGCCAGAGGCCCAAAACAATAGAAACAGGATTATTTTTGCTTCCTGCACCTTCGTAATTTTTAAAACAATATATCTCCATGGTGACTTTGGGATTATTTATATAAGTAAATCTTCTTCCAAAACAAAAATTTTAGAATAAGTTTTCTAAAAGTTAGAACATATGAAATATTTTCTAGAACAAGCATTCTAAAATATATTGAGATACTTCCCTCAACATTATTAAACATCCAATCCAGAAACATTATGGACTATAAAATCCAAAAAAAAATCCAAATTAAGATTTCTGAAAATATAAAAAAATAAAACTATATAAATTCCACCAAATCCATATATCCAATATTTCACTCTCATGTTAGCCCTGATGAGATTAACAGAAAGCAGAAATGATGTTTATACTAACAGAAATTTCTTAAAGAGTTTGGTTGGGACGTGAAACTTGTCCTACAGATGTAATGTAGTTGTGGAAGGTTTGGAAATGGAGTTGTGCAGCAGGGAAATCATATCCTATTCTCATACACACTAAACCTAAACAATTCAAAATATTCCATTGAAGGCCAGCACGCATTCCAGATGCTCACAGGAATCATGATAAGAAAAAAAAAAAGATAAGTAACATCATTATTCAAAGATGCTGTTTCTTTCTTTCTTTCTTTCCTTTTTGTCACCAAAGATTCTCTTTTTAAAATGCCAAATGTACATGCTATCGTTCCCATCTCTACCCACTAATCGCCACCCAGAAGATACACATCCAAAGGTTCTTTATTCCGATAACCAAAGCCTGGAGAAGGTTAACCACGCTCTCAATATTTAATACATTAATAGTTTTTCAATAAGCTATTCGAAGAAGCTGATTTATTTCTACCAGTAATTTTAATTTTTTTACAAGAAAATATGTTATTTAGATATTTTAAGAAAATTAAAATTATTAAATTTACAAGAGAATTCTAAATTTCGTCCAAAATATATGTTTTCTTCATATATTCTTCCTTACTCCATTTTTGTTGGGATATTATCGATTTTACTAACCTCAAGAAATTGTTGGAATGATTATTTTTTAGTGGATGTGAATTAAATGTTTTCGATTGACTGTTTCTCACAGTTATTGTTTTGTTGATTGATTATTTTTCATTAGACACCCATGTTAAATTCTTTGATATTTAAATAATATTTATTTAAAATTTAATAAATTTAAATGATTGTATTCAAATAAAATATTTAAAAAATAAAACAAATTGAAATAAGTTCAATTCAAATTTTATTCTCAAAAACTATGAAATTCTCTTTCGAAATAGAAATTGTGAAGATCTCTGTTAAATTGAAGGTAATAGTGTCAATTTGGAAATAGAACAAAATTCAATAGGTAGCTTTTTCGCATACTGAAGTTCATAGAAGATAAATATACTCAATAGCTGTATGGACAAACTTTTCATAAAAAAGAATAAAAAAAAAGAAAAAGATGAAGAAAAATAAATGTATTTTTTATAAAGTTTAAATTCACATGTATACAAATTAAAATTAAAAATTTAGAAAAGTCACCTAATTTTTTTATAAAATAGTTTATACACAAATTAATTTTAATTTGAAAAGAAGTCAATTTCCTTTTTTTCTTCTTATTTTTCTTTTCTAAAAATCGTTATTTATTGAGAAGCATTTTCAAATATCATCCAAAACTTATCCTAAAGGATGTAACTAATCTTGTCTCCGTAGGCAATTTTAAACTGTTTCTAGGATTCAAACCTACCACCAGGTTACAAAACAAAAAAATTATCATTATGAAGAAATGCCCCTTCTCAAGATAAGGACATCGAATATAATTTCAAAAGCTAGGAGATTTTAAGTGAAAAGATGCCTAGGAGAATTTCTCATGGTGTGTAATCAGTGTTTCACTAAAATTATACTATCAAATTCCTTGCGAATTTTTCACACTTCTAGTTAAGCTACTACATAACAATTCGGCCCTACTTTTATCCCAACACCTCAAATTCCTTTCATAGGGTTCTTTGCTTCTCTATCAATCATAGGTAACATCATGATTATCATGATTTTAATTTTATTAGCTTCTCACCCTTTTCCTTAGATAGAAAAAACCACTATGTTCCTAATACCATACTACAGGAAACCATAGCTGAACTACCAAACATTTAAATATTAAATAGATGTCCTTGAAAGTTAAATCACACTTTATTAGTGCGACCAAGGTTATCAGACTAGAGAGTCTACTCCTAATAGAGAGATTACTTAGATTCTCGGGTCTACTCAAACTCGTGGAAAGCCTGTAAACCCGACTCGTAACCCTGACATGTAGACACGTAAGAATCTACTTCACATAAAAAATTTAAGAAAAAAAAATAATTTTACAATCTTACACCACTTCAAAACATCTTACAATATGCCAAAAATCTAAAAAAATAACAATCAATCTGCCAAAAATCTAAAAAAAAATCAATCTGTCCAAAACTCCCAATTAAAAAAAATCCAATCTGCCAAAAATCCTAATCTTCCCAAAAATCCCCAAACTCAACCTAAAAATAACTCTACCCCAATCAACTAAAAAGCCCCAACCCAATTTTAAAATCCCTAACCGTAAACCCAATCTCACCTAATTTTCCAACCCTGAAACCTAAGTCCCATGACCCACAACAACTGTAACACATACCTGCGGTGCTTCACGAGTAGCACGACAGCGAGGATGTGTGGTGCGCGATGACTGGAAGGTGGATGCGCGGCAAGCAGCACGGTGCAACTAGGACGCTAGCGCGACAGTAGTGAGGAAGATGACAGTGTGAACGTGAAGCATGAAACACACTGTTTTGAGCTTTTTTTTCACTACTCGATGACTTGGTCTCGAACTCGCGAGTTCACCGAGTCTGCACCGGGTTTACTGAAAAACGAGTTTACTCCCAAGTCGACTCATGACCCTTCAACAGACCCTAAACTTGTAAGGGTTTAGGAGTTAACCCTAGGATTTGATAATCTTGAGTGCAATGGAGGGAAAACACAAACACCACAAAGAAAATGGTGACTAATGGTGACTTCACTCCTCTCTAATTAGATGCTGCTTAGGCTAGCTCTTTCTTTTGGGGAAGAGGACTGGCTAAAAGTTCCTATTCTCCGCACTATGCCGGCTTCAATGGTCAATGTCCAACTTCCTAAATCCTACTAGAAGCAAAGTTGTAAATTTGACCTTTTTATAATACTTTTATGGAGAAAGATGATATATCTGTTCTTAAACATTTTCTGGATATAACTTCAGTCAAAGGCCCAGATAACAAGCATAGTGTTACGTGTTTACATATAAACATTTATTTAGATATATAATTTGAGGTCAATTCCTTCGGTGTAGATATAATTTAACATTTTGCATTTATTCAGATGACTTCTGAGAAAGAGATGCTTATGCAGAGGTTTTAGTAATGTTATAGATATGATAGCAGACGTGAGGATGGTCCGTACAATGAAGGAAAAAAATCCTTGCCTAACAGAAACAGTTTACGACTTCAACATACAATTAAAGGAATATCATATTACGACCACATGTGAAAGACTAACTAAAGTTGAAAGTTCTCCGCGTATTAGACCAGCTTATATCCAGATTCTCACAGGCAAAACCCAAATCACACTTCTACTGCAAGAAATGTTGTTTAGTCTTTGTATTGAACTTCAGATTTGAGGTTTGAAGAAGTAAACTTGAAGCCAGAAACACCAGGCTTAAGAAAATTAGGAAAAATTATAAACTTCTCTAATCTTTTCTTCCATACATGAATGCAACAGCTAATCTATCAATAATAATTTCATTTGCATTACACATGAAAAAACATGTAAAATCACAAGACCAAATTGATTCCATACCAAACTTCTACAGATTCTTTAATGTCTTATGATATAACTTCAAATCTTATGTGCTGAAATTCAAGAGATGAGCATCTTACATGTAAAATTTCTAGTGTATAAGTGCCGAAAACTCGAGGGTGTCCAATACTAGAAAGAAAAAAATGTTCATGGCAAGTATTTAGTCCTATAATAGAGCTGTTACAGTGGGCAATCATTTTCCTTTGGAAATTGTATTTCTATTTGCAACTGAGAAAAATAAAAGTGAGCCATAAATTGGCTAAAGGAGAATCATCCTTTCAACTAGGAAGAAGAAATCTAAACTAGCTCCATCGTAGAGATAGCAAATAACTTCAGAATGGTCAGTGCGAATCATGGATCTGAAGGGTGACAGAAAGCCTGATCTTCTAATTTGATGATTTGGTCATTCTGACAAAGAATCAATCAAATGAAGACTTACACAAAAGGTTATGCTATTCTGAATCCAATACAATATGACAAACAGATAAAATCTGTATTAACTTGAAGGAAATGTGCTCAACTACTCATTCACATTAAGCTAACAATAAATTGCTGACTCCCTAAATCTATATGAAATTGTGCTAATCAGTTCAAGTAACCGAACAAACCCTTCATCTCACAAAAACTAACCTTTTCTTTTCCACACTACCCACCTCTGGATCAGTACCAGAGTTCAATCCCATCATTTTCCAGCAGAAACCCACTGGAAAATGCATTGGCCTTATAGTCATATCATAGGAACCACAAAGAGCCTAGCCTACACGTTTGTTTCTCTCAATTAAAGTCTTTTTAAAGATAAGTTTCTTCATAAATATTTATTAAGGAAAAAAAGAAAGAAAAGTGAAATAGACTTCTCCCACAGGGTAAAAATAGCTTATGCATAACTTAGAAGCAGCTTTTGTGAAAACCTAAGTGACTTTAGCTTCTCCACAGAGCTAATTTTAACTTACGTACACTTACGCAAAAGTCGATTTTAGCTTATTGAAGAGATTTCACCTTTCTTTCTCATTTTTTTTCTTCTACAAATGCTTACTTGAAAACGTTTTTATCTGAACATGGCCAAAAGCATTTGTTTGTCTACCACTCTTCACTCAATTGAAGCATTCATTCATTTATTATACATTTGTGTTTGCAAGTAGTTCACTAGATTGACTAGGGGTCATTCTGTGTTTCAACTTTCAATCCTCACAAGATCAATACCAAACATTACACATGTCTACGACCGATACAACAAAAAATAAGAGTACAAATACAAACGGAGAATTTATACAAATAGCAAGACTCCAGAAACACAAGATTCCACAAATCAGTTAAAATTTGCATTGAGAAACTGATGGTACAATACAACACATTTCATAATCGTGCTACTCATTGATAAATAAAAATAAACACAAGCAATATCGATTAACACGGCATTACCAGATTCCAACCATAAACCCTAAATCCTCAGGGCACAGCATTGAGCCTCCCTTCAAACACAAACCCGCGGTAGAGTCCGTCGCCATTCCCAGGAAGGTTATCGATCCACCGCCACTCCTCCCCTTCGGCGGCACAGCGGTCCCAGAGCGCGAGCTTCCCGATCCTCTTGGCGGAGAAGCAAACCCTGTCGCCACTTCCGAAGACTTTGAATTTTGTCGATTCGCGGAAGGCGCGGAACATCTCCAGCGGCATGCGAGCTGCCTCGTCCCACTCGAGCTTGTCGAGGTCGAGACTTCGAACAAGGATGGTGGAGCAGGGCGCGTTGAGAGCGAACGAGGACTTGAGGCCGCCGACCATGAGGATCCGGTTGCCGTGGCCGCGAACGAGGCGGGGGCGCTTGAGGACATCGAAGACATCCCCCCACTCTTGGCGGTCGAGGCGCGACCACGAAGGCGAAGGAGTTGCGGCGACGTTGCAGGAGAAGAGTTTCCAGTGGCTGCGCCAGGGGGAACCCACGTCGCAGAGAGCAAAAGCGGAGTGGTTGATGAGGAGAGGGGAGCGGGGTTTGGAGGGGAGGTTCGAGGAGAATTTGAGCCACTTCGGCGTGCGGTGGCAGTAGAGGGCGGCGAGTTCGGTTAGGACCATGACGCGGTGGTCGGCGTCGACGAGGACGGCGCCATGGCGGGACCAGGCGGAGCCAAGGTGGGGGAGGACGCGGAAGGTGCGTGTGAGAGGGTTACATGCGATGAGGGATTTGGTTGCGGTGGTGTCGGGCTGGGATGTGTTGGCGTTGGGTTTGGGCTTGGGCTGGGCCCAGAGGTAGAGGAGGCCGTGGGAGGAAGCAACGGGGAGAGGTGAATGGAAAGGGAGAAAATCAAGGGGAAAATGGAGCCACGTGTTATGGTCGGGATCGAAGAGGGAAAGAGAGGTGTGAGAAGTGAGAGAGGTGTGGCGGTGGCGGAGGGCGAGAAGGTGGAGGTGGAGGGGAGGGTGGGAGATGGAGAGGAGGTGGAGGAAGGAGGGGGCGGAGAGGAGGTGGAGGAAGAACTTTGAGAGGGAGCGGCAGAGGATGATTTGGCGGAGGGGGAGGGAGGAGAAGATCTGGTGGAGCGTGTCGTGGGGGAGACGGTAGATCGGAGGTTCCTCCTCCATCGGACCACGGCGGTAGGGTAGTTGGGTGGTGGTTGAGCGGGGTGGGTGCGGTGGTTGGGTTGGTTCCAATCAGAATAGGGAATACAATATGCTAAATGTTTGTTTGCTCTAAACAAGTGAAACTAAGAAACATGCTTCAAGCTTCTTCTTGCTTCATATATTGAGTTTCTCACACTCCATGCCAATTTCTCTTTGCATTCTTTAACTTGACATTCTCATTCTGGTTAATATTTTTTTTATCTCTAAAGAAATTTTATTTTTATTTTTTATCTAGGATGTTTTTTAAAAGTGCTATTTAAGTCATTTTATTTTACTATTTAAAATGTTATGTTATTTAAACTGTCTTAGGATAAAAATAAACGGAAAGGTTAAAAAGGTTAGTAAGAATCAAATTAAAATCTGAGAGTAGAAATATATTTAAGTTTTATAATTATTATGATTTTAAAATAATTACTTTACTAGTTTTATAGGATACTGTGAATAAATTTTTATATTAATTAGTTTTTCGTTAAAATATCCTATTAAAATAAGTAATAAGTAAGATAATGTAGTTAAAATGTTTACAAGTGATACGAGTATTAATTATAATGATAAGTTTGAAAAAAAATGATAAATCTCTTTCTATCAATTAAATTAATCACTTTTTTAATCTTAATTTATTTGGCAAAGAGGTATTTTAAACAGGAAAGCAAGAGAGTAAAATCTAACATATTCCTTATAAATAAGGTAGTTCTAAAAAATACAATTAATATAATTTTAACATTTATTTTACCACAGTACACTAAATTATAATATAATTTTTTATACGTTTGGCTTTCTTATCCAATGATGATCTCTGCTAATGATTTTATTCTTTTTAATTAATTGTAATCAATAATGAAAAAAACGTGCCACAAAAAAACTATTGCTATTAACAATATACATATTATTTACAGCACTAACGAATTTCTCACAAAAAACTATGGAGAAAACTTATATTTAGTTCTTTCAGAGTTTTGTATTGTTTTAATTAAAAATTGATTTAAAAGATATAATATAACTGTGAATAATATATATTCTGTTGTTGAATTACAAACCATAATAAGTAATGAATTTGTTAACTTGTATAATAATAAAAGTGATAATAATTTTGCTGTCAACTGTATAAATTCTTATTAGGCGAAGTATTAAAAGAAAGTTTTAATTTTGATTAAAAACAGTAATTAGAAACACATAAAAGTAAGTGTCAGTTTTGTGTATAATTGTTACCTTATCTTATACTTTCTTTTGTTCCTTGCTTTTGCGAGTTAATTTGTTGACATGCTTTCTCGCTCCACCAACAAAAAGTGTCATGATGCTCTTCATTAGTTAATTGCGCACTATTTTTTTAAATAAACCTTTTTTTTAAATTACACAAATAATCTCTTTCAAATTTTATTGATATAAATAAATTCTTTTATTGTTTATAAGTTAGAATTTAGTTTGTAGAAGTTGAATTTTTCAAGTCTTTCTGTGAACAATAATTAATATATATTTTTCAGTTCGAAAGATCACTCTATATATACATTAGAATTCGTTTCTCAAAACCAAATTCTTATATCTAAACAGTAAAAGAGTCTATTTATGTAAATAAATTTCAAAAAAGTTTATTTATGTAATTTAAAAAATAGTTAATTTAAAAAAAAGAATTCATTACGCATTTGCTTATTTTTTTTTAATTTGGATTTTAAGTCTTTTCTCGTTTGAGGTGTTGTTTTAATCATAAAATGTTTGCAATTAATTCATAATAGAAACTTTTGTTGTCTCGTCCCTATTATTCACCTTAAATAAAATATAAATATATATACATATATAAAAAAGAAATATAAAAAAACTCTAACAACATAATAAGGAGGATGAATTAATACCTAGAGGTTGTTTATTAATTTAATTGCAAATATGAGTTTTATTGGACTTTTGTTTATTTTTGTAGGCTCAATCAAGAGGACAACTCTAGGGTGAAGGAATGTACAAACATATCCAAGAATACCTCCAACTCATCAAAACATTAACTAGAGTTTTGGCCAGAAGAACACAAGAAGACTCCGTTTTTGCTGACTAGTCAACATTATTTGTGGTCCAAGCTTTAGCTTAAATAAATTGTATAAAGTTGTTTAGGATTTCATGGGCTATGTATTGGGCCTAGTAGCATAAAATATCTGGACCAAATATTTGGGCCAAGTAGCATAGGTTTTTGGGCTTGTATTTGGGCCAATAGTAAAATAGGTTTAGTTAGGGTTAAAAGTGACTAATTGAGGTAACAATTAGGCTTCTTTGAGCCCAATGTAACCCTAAAACGTCTAGGGTATATTGGAGGATGAAAATAACCTTGGCATGAAGCACATGGACGTCCACATAGGAGTGGGGAGGATTTAGCATGGAAGGTGTGAGCTAAACATGAAAAACATGACTCCACATGGCACATTCTCATTGGAGAGTTTTATTTTGAATTTTAAAATTTTGGCTCCAAAATGTTCGGCTTTCTATCCTATAAATTGAGGTGCTTGGCTCTCATTTTGTATGATTAATGAATGAGTGAATTGCTGCCAAAATTGCTAGTCATCTCATTCTCTTGTCTTGCCTCTCTAGGATATACACTTTAATCTTCTTCATCACCTAGCTCAAGTGATATGGTCCAACTAATCACTCTCCCTACCTATCATGCACCTTCAAGGAATCCATAGCTCCATGAGAGCCATCCTTGCACGTTTCCTCCATTGAAGCTTCCGCAAATCCTCCAAAAATTCAAGAAATCAATTTGGTCATGAAGGCATAATCCATCAGAGTTGGCTAGCAAAACTCAAGAAAGACTTGTCTTGTCTAAGGAGAAGATTGATCTATCCAGCAAGATTGAGAACTTGGAGAAAGAAATGGGGGAGGAGAGAAGTTGCAAAGATAGTGAGTTCTTGATGTGATCCTAAAATACATAAAGATGACCAAGGATGCTACACTTGAAGGGTCATCTCAACAAGCAAATAAAGACCTCATTAATAGGAGAAATGGACAAAGCCCAAAGCATTTGAAGTTCTTCTTATTAGTCTT
>Ga0123342_1010397_pt1 | contig 10692 bp, 5 predicted proteins | sample Turbeawhitnodule_FD_89960 | JGI IMG/M metagenome (GOLD analysis project Ga0123342, IMG submission 89960) | Root nodule microbial communities of legume samples collected from Mexico - Turtle bean Mexico white nodule | ecosystem: Host-associated > Plants > Roots > Nodule | place: Mexico: Nepantla... | reverse complement strand
TGAGTTCTTGATTTTAGAACCATGATCCAACTTCTAAGAAAGTGCCTCTATATTTTCCAGCTCAAGGTGATTCCTCAAAGTGTCAAGAATCTTGTTCTATGTGGCTATTGGAATCACATCAGTAAATCTCTTAGAATGATGGGTCAGATTCAGTTTGTCAATACGATGATGATTAGATTTCTAGCTTATAACTTTAATATGTATAAATGGCCTATTTCACTTTTTAACCAAGTTGAGCAGTGGTGTCGAAATTTAATTTGGATTGGTGATATTTTGAAAAAAAAGAAGGCATAGTCACCGTGAATTGGGATAAGATTTGTTCTCCTGTTGAGAATGGAGGTTTGAAGATTATTAATCTTCGCCATGAAAATAATGCATATCTTTTTAAGTTTGCTTGGAACTTTTCTTATAGCAACAAGCCTTGGTCTTTTCTTTTGAAAGCCAGGGTTCTTAAATCAAAATACGATTTTCGAATGGTTTATAGATCCTCATCTCTTTGGCCTGAAATTAAGCAGTTTTATTTTACTATACTTAATTATATTTCTTGGACTGTTGGAACATGTTGTTTTATGAATTTCTAGAATGATAAATGGTGTTCTAATACTTCTTTAGCAAATATTGCAGGGTTATCTGATGGTGCTAGCATTCTGAATACAGTCACTCAGTTTTGGACAAGCTATGATTGGAATATTCCCTTATCTTTAGAGTTAACGCCTCATTTTTTTAATCATATCATGGTTAGGGAGAAATAGGATATTCCTAATTGGATTATAGATGAGTTTGGTCGTTTCACTCTTAAATCATCTAAGAATTTTTTCTTGGAACCAGGAGTTCCCTGTGATTGGGGTAAATTTATTTGGTTTTCATCTATTCTGTCTTCCAAAACTCTAATACTCTGGAAAGTTTTTCATGGGCGGCTTCCTACGGATCAACATATTCAAAATAAAGGTTTGCATATATGTTCTATGTGTAAGCTTTGTGAAAAACATGAAGAATCTATTCAACATTTATTTTTTGAATGTTCTAATGCTTTGCATATTTGGTGTTGGGTTCGACAAAATTTTTTTACTTCTCATTTTCTCTAATAAGGATGATCTTCTTTCTTTTATTAAGAGTGATGGTAGTCCTTTGGTTAAATTGATTAAGCTTGTTGTGATAACTTTTTCTATTTGGATGATATGGAGTATGAGGAATTATGCTAGATTTCAGGATAAGATTGAGGTTTCTAAGGCTATTTTGGTAATTAAAGATTTAACTTGTCTAGTGGGAAATTCGTCTAAAGCTTCACTGAAGAATGATATATTGGATTTCAACGTGATTAAGTTTTTTGGTATTAATCATCGTAGTGGTAAAGTTCTTCATCCTCTTCCTGTTAGATGAGAGTTTCCTTCACCAGGCTGAGTTAAAATTAACACTCATGAGGCTGCTAGGGGTATTCTGGTTTTACTACTTGTGAAGGAATTGGGAGTTTATTGGTGTTTTCTTTGTGTTTCTTGAAGTTCAGACTGCTATGGTTACGGAGTTTTATGGAGTTATACATGATATGGAGGAAGCTCAAAAGATGGAGTTATGGTCTAGTCCCCCATATTTTTGTTTTTATTTATTTATTTATTTATTTAATAATAATAATTTTTTTCATGTGATGTTAGATGATTTTTGTTACTTAAGATGTCATCCTAACTGATTTGTCAAGTTGCATAGTGATGCCTAACATGAAAGCTTTTATAAAAAAATTACTCTATTATAATGATTTTTTTTACCAACTAATCTATTATAATGATTTAAGTTCCAATATTATTACATATTTGCATCTTTCAAATAATACTGTAAAAAATTAAATCTTAAAAACTATTTTTTTATTTTTATTTTTAATTTTAAAAGAGACTAGTTAGTCAATTTTTCAATCAAGACAGAACGGATTGACAAGATGAAAATATCAACTAGACTATCTTTACTCATTGATCTCGAGTTAATATTTATTGGATAAATTTTCATTTGTTAGACAAATTATGGAGAACCAACAAAAACAATAAATTTTAAAAATATGATATTAAAAACAAAGCTAAAACAACACAAAATATATTTTCCTCGTGACAATGTTTACTCAAATCAAAATCATTTCACAAATCATTACAATTCATATAGTTTACATAAAAAAATTTCATATTCTCAAATCCACTTTCAGCTATATAGGTTTCAATTTCATTAGGGTAAATGTTTTTACTAATAATATTTCAAATCATATTTTCTTAAATTAAAAATAATCATATTATTTTATTAAGAAAAATTAAATCTAACTAAAAATTTCAACGTCTTCTTCTTTCACACCACCTTTAACTCAAAATAAACTTAACTAATTAAACTAGACCCCTTTATATTATATTTGACAATTATTTACTTCCTAAATAATAGAAAAAGACAATTGAAATCGTCAATACAATAAAATTATTGAAAAATAAAAAATAATTAATTATTATATTAACTAAATTAAATATTATTTTAAAAATTAAAATGATTATTAATATTTAAAATAATTTTTTATTATTTATAAAATTTAAAAATTATTTTTTAAACTAATATTTAATTAATTATCAAAGTTTTAACTATTAAAATTTAAAATAATTTTAATTTTCTCTTCATATTAGTCATTCACCCATATGATTTTTTTTCCACAAAATTTGTGATTTTCTCGTAACTAAATTTGAGTATGTATTTCATACTTTCTCAGGTAGTTTATGCATAGAAAACTAGTTCGTGTAACATATTCAATAATGAGTAAAATACTGCGATTTTACTATTCCTCAATTTCTTACAACTTAATAATTTATAATTTAGTTCCTATTTTCAGTCTAATATAAGACATAAATATTTATACACATAAAAATGTTATAATAATTTAAAATTGAATTGGATATATAATATATAAAGAGTGGTAATTGAAGAAAGTGTACGGAAGAAAAGGTTAGGCCAAAACATGATACAGTGACTTGAATGCTAGTTATAGCGGTTGTCTTTCTCCAATGTTTCGTTGCTATCATTTCGTTTTCTATTTCTGATTGTCGCTTTCATCTCAGTTCACTTTTATTTTACACATTTTTCAAATTCATTTTAGTTATTTATAAAAAGTAGTCATTTTACTTACACTAGGAAATATAAATTATCAGTTTTTTTTATCAAATTAAGTATGGTTGGATTTGAATATTCACTTCAAAAGCTTAATTTAATTTTATACATAATACCATTAATCTATACATTATTATTTCAAATATTTTTTCTTTAATACCTTTTATAACATAATTCTTTTTTACACAAACAACCATATGTATAAGCAAGTTATTTGGCTCGAACACTCCTCTTAAATGATCTGTTCGTGTCGGACATACGTATTGAAAATCAACATTCGTATGACACTCATAAGACACGTATCGATGAAGTGTCTAATTTAAAAAATATTTTTTTATTTCTAATAATTCTAGTACAATTTTTAAAAAAAATATAAATTTTCTAAAAACTAAAATTTATTGTATAAATTTGTATCATAATTATAAAAATATGTAACAAACCATTTTAAACCAACCATAAAAAACATCTTTTTTCTCAAAAAAAAATCTGAAACATACTTCTACATATAAATCTTTATTTTCAATTTATATAATTCATAATTATATAATATATAGATTTTTGTCCCATATCCTATTTTCTTAAAAATTATACATATCTTTGTGTCTGTGATATATCACTCTACATGTGTCAACAATTTTTTTTTGTAAACAACCAATGCCCTAAAAACGAAAAGAATCTTTATTTATATTTATTAATGGAATCCATATAATTTACTCACTAAATGTAACTTTAATATTACAAATTTATTTTAACTAATCTAAAAAACTAATTTTGGACTTAAATGTATATTACGCTGCTCTAAATAATAATGCTTTGGAATATTTTAAAAACTATATGCTTCGGATCAACCCACTTCTGTAATTCAATGAATTTGAGGATTAATGTCTCGTATTCACATATATGTAATGATTGTTGCTTGACATTTATCCATTCTTAGTTTCAGTGCAAAGTAACAATAATAATAATTTCATTTATAAAATAAAATAAAATATATTAGTGTTTCTTAAAATTATTTTTTCCATTTAAAATATAATAAATACTTTATGTATTATCACTGACAATATGCATTTTTTTTATCAGCGCTGAAAATATACATAAACGTAAAAATGGGTTGCTATTTAAAAATTAAGAAAAGGCATGAGTAATATTTTGATATTTGTAAGTTTATTTTAGGAATCTGAAATTTATAAATCAAAACTGTATGATTACCATGAATGAAAAAATTAGTAATGAATATATCACTTCTTAAAAACATATGTGCATTTTTTTTTTTAATTTTGATTATTTAAACGATCTCTAATAATTCATATTTTTTATTTCCATTTCTTAACATATAATCATATATTATTGCTTGAGTAACTCCATATATGTAAGACAAAATCAAATGATGAGAGGTATCAAGCTCAGTAATATTTTTTATCCAAATATTAGTATAATCATTAAATTTAAAGTTCCGTAAATCAAGGAAGTTTACAAAATTAAGTTCTTGTAGTTTAGATTAGTTGAAGCAATGAAACATCATCATTAGCAAGTGATATAGTTTTTGGTATAGTGGACCATGGCAGAAAAAGTTATTAAGTTTACGAAACTAAGTTCAAATATACATTTTGATAAAAAAAATGTTACTGAAAAAATAATTGTTTTAATTAAATTTAATCATTACTTTTAATTATATAGGTATACTTAAGAATGCCAAAAAAAAAACCACCTGAAAATATTTCTGTTACAAGTTGAGAATTAATAGCTTAATTGGTAGCTGTTACTGTTATACGCACCTGTATCCAACTTAAAATGATTTAAATACCTTTCTTTTAAACAAACAAAAAAAAGTGATTAGTTTATGTTTAGTATAATAATCACATGTTTCAATATTTGTATTTAAATTAGTTTACTTATTCTTTGAAATTTTATATTTTAACAAATATTTATAAAGAATGTGGAATTATAAACTCATTCATTACATACCAGTGAGAAACTACCATGAGTGTCCTTTTTCTCCGTGATCTCTTATCACATACTGATTTTTCTTCACTAACTTTCTGAATACATACAGGTACACCTGCCACTCATTGATTCAATAGTACAAATTGTGTTCTTTTTTTTTCTCATAACGAATTTGAAGTAGTTGTACACCCAGAAGTTTTGTGGAGAAAATTTATGACTTAGAATCTCATCCAACGGCAACACCAATGCATGTAAGTTGAGGAAATAAGCAGAACATATAACGATAGTAGAGAATATGTGGTATCTTCTTCTTTCTTTCTCTATTTCCTATAATACACACACACACCCCTATAGCATAAAAGAGACAAAACACCTTCTCTTTCTCATTTTGTCTTCTTCAAAGCTTCTGTTCAGTCAGAATCTCCATGATCTCCCAGAAAATCAGCACCACAACAATCATTCAGTAAAATAAACTTAACCGTGAAAAGATAAAAGTTAAACCAGTGAAATATCTTTATTTATATAAAGGTGATATCTTCAACAAATGTCACTGATGAAATTTTGGTTTTAAAAGATTATAACAGTAAACTTTCTACTGACACAATTCTGATTCATAATTGAGATACCATGCATTGATGAATCAGGTTGTTTAGTGCCTCTTGGGAAGGGATATGTTCTGCTAATGTTTATATGTTGTTTTTGTAAGAGAACTTATAACCAAGGATAATTATAAGTAAACTGCTCAGCACTACAAACATTTTGTTGACACTTACTTACTCAAAATATTGTCCCACACTTATCACAAATAAAGATAAATTTAAAGAATCATATCACAACTCATCAATTATATTTGTCTTTCTTTCTCTTTTTTTGTGTCAAATAGGGTAGAATGGTCCTTGCATCACTTTCCTAAAACCAAACATGACATGCCTCTTGCATGCTGAATTTTGTGTAGCATTTGCTTCTTTTATTTTCTTTTTCTGCAGCTGAAATGACAGACTGTAAATAACAAGTCACACACAACCTTCATCACTTTTGACTAAAATATATAATTGATGGGTGGTATTTTCATAGTTATTGAGTCAATGTTTATCCAGCATGATATTTTCTTATCTCAAAACTGGTATGTCAAGCCACTCACTTCACATCCTTGGCTACTAATAAGTACTTTGACTTTGTACCAAGTTGAAATATTCTTAACAAGGTATTGTTACACAAGACATGGCAACATTGAAGAATAAGAAAGATGGATGAGAATGAGCAATAACTCACCTTCAAAGTGGTGGAGCCAGAATTAAAAGGCATTTTCAGCATTTCCAAATGCTACTCAAGGTGCTGCCGTCATGATGGGGAAGAGGGGCACATGAAGGACTAACTCACTGCAACTGGATGAATCTATCTGGTTGGTGAAAAGCAGAAAAAGAAAGTGATTCTCTGGGTTCATTCGTGCGTTCATGAGTTAGAATTGCACGTGCCCTGCTTCTCCATCTTGCTCAGCATGCACCTTTGGCACTAGCTAGTACTATTAGGTGGGAGGAGTTACTCTGAGTACTCATACACAAGAACAAGAACAAGAAGTACTAGTAAGTGGAGAGGGAAGGGAAGTGAGAAAAAGTAAACAAATGAGAAAGGTTTTGTAAGAAGTGGTGTGAATTTTGAGACACTGATCTTCATCTTATGATTCTTGTGTGCTTGTTGAAGCCTACTCTCCTATAATAAAAGAGGCAATTGAGGGTGCTTTTAAAGGTGGGTGTGGGATGGGTTCAAGAAATGGGAGAGGCTTAGTTGGGTGTGGGGTCTTTGTATTCTCAACCCAAACAGCTTGTCAAAAGTTACATATAAAATTGGACCACTTAATTCATCACACACCACATTCAAAATTACCCATGTACCCTACTAAGTAATTCACGATTAGGGAGTAATAATCTAATTTTTATTACTATAATAGGAGTCATAATATATGGTACTTGATATGTGTTTAGATTATTGTTAGTTATTTATTCCATCTTGAATTTTGTATATATATTATAATTTTATGGATTGTGATTTTTTTGTTTTTTTTAAAGAACTTTTTGTACAGAACCTTGTATACTGGTTAGGGTATCTAATGCACTATTTTATTTATATATTTTTTTCCAATTAAAAATATGCTAGGAGAAATTATTTGATAGTATAGAATTACCCTTTGTTTTATATATATGGTCCCATAAATCATTATGTGATGCACATTTAATTTTTTATATTTTAAATGAAATCAATAATATTAAGTTACATATTAAATAAATATTGCTGATAAAAAGAACATACTACCCATATATTTCAGCATCACCTAATAATTTTTTTCAAACACATTCACTACAAATTTGGAGTGCACAAAAAAAAGATGAAAAAAAAAGAAAATGACACACATATATAAGTGTGATGTGATAAATATAAATAAATGGGACAATAATGAAGGACAAAAATAATAATGTATGTTTATTCTATTTTGGGAGGATGAAGAAGTATAGAAAGAAAGAAAAAATGTAATGTTTGATGTGATAAACAAGCAAAGGTGATAATAAGATGAAAACAAAAACTAAATGCATATTGATATAATTTCTGGTATATTTATCGTTTTCTCCCCCTATTTTATTGTAATTTATACTGTTTACACCTGAACTGAACAATATTTTTTATGATTAGAACCACTACGCATGCATGCTTTGGGTACAGAAGAAACCTATAAAACGAAAACCTATAAGAAATTGCACAGAAAATGATGACTGATTAATCTGAAACAACCTTAGTCCTTTTACATTCTAATTTCTGACATGTGTTTATACTTATTAAAGGCCAAAGATTCCCTCATACAGTAAAACTTTACAACTTATATTTGAAAGTTAAAGCACAAAGACAAACAATGTTAAGAATTCTGTCTCTAAATTTTCTGCTAAGAGGTTATAATCTTCTGGGAGTATCTATTCAAAAGATTAAAACATGAAAAAATATATAGGAATTATGAAGGAAAAAAAAAGAGAATCTTAATGGAACACGACTCAAGTGTAAGAAGTCATAAATATAAGCTTCTTAATTGCAGTTATTACACTTGTCATTGGGCAAAGAAAGAAAACAACTTAAGCTTGATAATGGAAATTTCCTCATATGATAAATTTATTGAAAAGAAAGTAGAAAGCAGAGAGCTTCTTCCCACATTAAGATTTCAAGATTACGACTAGTTTATAAACAATTAATTGCAGATATGGCCGAAATGGAAATTCTTGTCATTTTCAAATCTCACTATACACAACTGAGTGATTAGGTATATATTAAGATTAAAGCTAAAGCTTCTTTAACCACCATAAATGCGTTATTCATTGGTCTAGGGCATTTAATTAGGACTGCCTGCACCAAGACAGGCTTAGTAGGAGTATAACTTTGGTGATAATTTCAAACAAAATAAAGAGAAAAATGCTTATAAAAACATTTTTTTATAATTAAAATTAATTATCATTTATTAATCATTTCTTTTTTTCTATAATAAAGACTCAAAATTAAATATAACATAAAAAAATTATTAAATAAAAATTAAATTTAGAGAAAAAAAATAATAATTATTATATCAACTTAATTAGATATAATTTTATAGACTAAAAATATTATTTACTCTATTATTAATAAATTGTCTCTAAATTTGAATTTAATTAGTTATAATTTTTTTAATAAATGTATCAATAATAAAATTTTGATATTATTTAATAATAATAATAATAAAAAATATTAGTATATATATTTTTAATTTTTAAAATAATATTTAATTTAACTAATATAATAATTAATTATTTTTTATTTATAAAATTAGTTTTCATTTAATATTTTTTATAATTTTGAATTGTTAGATATATAGTCTGCTTTATTGTGAAGAAAAATATTTAGGACAATGATTGTGCATGCAAATGCGTTTATTTATTAAAAAGAATAACGTTGTGATACTACTATTTGACCAGATGTTCAACAAATAATCGTGTTTGAAATTGTTGAAATTGAAAAGTGGTCTGAGATTATAAAAAATACAAAACTTACATGTAACATTTTTAATGTTCTTGTATTTTTTCTAATTAGGCGAAATTTATTACGTTTAGTTACGTTTTTTTTCTAAAATTTATAGTAATTATGATTTTTGCTTCTTAAATTTTAAAAAATATTTTAATCTCACAAAATTAAAACAAATATAATTTCAGTCACTAAACTTTAATATTTTAATTTTAATATTTACGTATTAAAATTGTATTTTATTAAGTTTTGAAGAATTAAAATGTTTTTTTTTTCAATTAAAGAACTGAAAATAACTTACTTGAAATTTGAAGTACTAAAAGCATAATTAAACCAATTTATTATATAAATTAGATAGATAAAATTTTTTATTTTAATTACAGAGATTACAAAAAATACAAAACTTACATTCAAGTTTTTCATGATTTTGGTGCTTTTCTCCAGTTAGGTGAAATTCATTAGGTTTAATTATATTTTTTAATCACGAATGATCCTCATTTGAATTTCCTAAAAATGTGTTTTTTAATCTCTTAAAATGAAAAAAAAACTTAGTCTTAAGAAATAAAACCGGTTTTTACTTTTAAACTTTAAATTTAATATTTGTAATTATAATCATATTTGTATAATTAAATCAATTTATTACATAGATAATTACAATAAATTTTAATTTTAATTATTCAACAAAAATTATTCTTTGTAAATTGTTATTTCAAAAAAAGTGATAGAAACCCTAAAATTTGTCCCCCACATACTTACCTCCCCGCACACTCTTCTTCTGTCACGCACAGTACTCTTCATTATCTTCTAAAGGTTCAGTAGCCCCAAATCAATGCCCCGTTACTAAATTCTTGGCACATTTTCAATGGTCCCAGATTCAACCTACAATATAATTAGAAAATAATTGCTGTAACCAAATCTCTAGGTTCGATTTCAACTTGCTAGATACAGCATTTAAAGTTATAGTTTTTCATTTCTTTAGTTAGTTATCTATTCATTTAACTACCTTTAGCGTTGGTTTAAAATACCGACACAATGCAGGAAAAGCTACGTTAAAATCGTAATTAGCCTTATGTTAGCTAAAGATTTTACTCACCACACTAAGCCATATGTATTAAGGAAATAATAATTATCAAATTATATGTTATTATTGTATGCAATATTGTACGATATTGTACCCAATTATATATAATTAATTTAATATTGATAGAATCTCATGATTAGTAACCTACATAATTTGGAGAGAGAAAGTTCCTATATATTTCTTAAAGATATGTTTATTATTCTCTTATTGTATGTTACTGATCCTGCCTGTTGACCAGAACGCAAGAGCCTCGCCTCGTCAAAGGTGTTCTTCCTCTGGATCGGCTTTGCACCACGTTAGCTTCCGTCCTTCACACCTCGATTCACCTCAAGAACCTGCAAAAGACAGAGCGGCGCCGCTGCGGCCGATCGCGCTCCGACACTCAAGTTAGTGACTGAACCACCAAAATACTAAGAGCAAAAACTAAGAACTCCAGGAACCGTGCAATGTTCTCTCTCAGCGTACTTAATTTCTCTCAAGCGTAAAGAAGTGTTCTAAACGCGCGTACCTCA
>Ga0123342_1010396_pt1 | contig 10696 bp, 6 predicted proteins | sample Turbeawhitnodule_FD_89960 | JGI IMG/M metagenome (GOLD analysis project Ga0123342, IMG submission 89960) | Root nodule microbial communities of legume samples collected from Mexico - Turtle bean Mexico white nodule | ecosystem: Host-associated > Plants > Roots > Nodule | place: Mexico: Nepantla... | reverse complement strand
TGCCTAAATGGTAAATGAATAAAAAAAAACAAATTTTCATAATTTTGAAACCTATGGTATTTTTTAAGGAGGTTCTAAAACATTTTATGGAGGTTTTGAAACCCATGGTATTTTACGGAGGTTCTAAAACCTATGGTATTTTACAGAGGTTTTGAAACCTATGGTATTTTACGGAGGTTTTGAAACTCATGGTATTTTACGAAGGTTCTTAAACCCATGGTATTTAACAAGAGTTTTGAAAGGTTTTTCCTGAGGTTTAAAAAAACCATGGTTTAGCGGGGGAAACTACAACCCTGGGTAAATAACTTAATGGAGGTTTTAACCCTGGATAATGTAAAAATAAACCCTCGTTAAAACCATTTTTTTGTTGTAGTGTAATAAATCATTAAGATTTATTTTCAATAATATTTTTTTTTAATAAAATCTTAAGTATTTATTAGGCATCATTATGTAACATGACATCTCAGCTAGGCTGACACCTCAAGTAACAACAATCATCTGTCATCACATAAAAAAAGTATTATTAAAAAAAGAAAAAAGAAAAGAAAATACAAAAATATGAGGGGACTATGCCAAAATCCATATGTTAACAAAAACGATGTCTTAAGATTTTATGATACAAACATTCCCCCATTTTTTGACACTCATAATAACTTTCTTTATAGGAAAACTCTCTAATATTTAAAAAAAAATAAAAAAATCAAGGGGGAATGGATAAAGGATGTTGGCGCAATGTTTTCTAAACAATTAAGAGGAGTAAGTATAAGGATGGAAAAGGCAAGGAGTGTTTTTATATAGACATTACTATGCAACTTGGTATCTCAGCTAGGCTAATACCTCAAGTAATAGCAATAATTTGTCATCACATGAAAAAAAATATTATTAAAAAAGAAAAAAGAAAGAAAATACAAAAAAATATGGGAGGACTAGACCAAAACCCATATGTTAATAAAAACAATACATAGGTAGACTATACCTATTCATAAAGAATTATAAGAACATACTAGATGAAAACCTATTATACCAATGAAATGTTTCTTTGTAAGTATATTACAAAGTGGACTTTAAGCCTAACTCAACCCCATAAAATCGGCTTATGAGGTTGAGGTTTGCACCCACTTATATACAATGAAATGTCTTCATCTCTAGTCGATGTGGGATCTCCAACAAAATAAATCCTAAATTAGCCAACTTATCGGCACACACATTCCCTTCACGAAAAATATGAGTAACCCTACACCTGATTTTCCCACAGTAATTAAGACAAGTATTTCATTGATTCTGAAGTATCCTAGGAACATTTGTCCTAACAGTAAACGCAACACAAATCAAAGCAAAATCACATTCCAACCAAACATTAGTAAGCCCCATCTTTTGAGCTTCCTCCATAACATGTATAACCTTATAAAACTCAGCAACCAGAGTAGTCTGAACTTCAAGGAACGCAGAGAAAGCTCCAATAAATTCCTCCATACTCCCACGGAAAATACCTCCACAAGTAGCAAGACCAGGATATCCCCTAGCAACCCCATCAGTGTTAATTTTAACCCAACCTGGTGAAGGAAACTCCCATCTCACACGAAGAGGACGAAGAACTTTACCAGTACGAGTATTAATACAAAAAAAGTTGAGCATGTTGAAATCCAACATGTCATTTTTCATAGAAGCTTTAGATGTTTACTCACTAGACAAGTTAAATCTTTAATAACCGAAATAGCCTGAGAAACATCAATCTTATCCTGAAAACGAGCAAAATTCCTCATACGCCATATCATCCAAATAGAAAAGTTATCACAACAAACTTAATCGATTTGACCAAAGGACTACCATCACTCTTAATAAAAGAAAGAAGATCATCCTTATTAGAGAAATAAGAAGTAGGAAAAATCTCCCGAACCCAACTCCAAATACCCAAAACATTAAAACATTCAAAAAAATAAATGCGGAATAGATTCCTTGTGCTTTTCACAAAGAGTACACATAGAACAAATATGCAAACATTTATTCTGAATATGCTGATATGTAGGAAGCCGCCCATGAAAATTTTTCCAAAGTACAAGAGATTTGGAAGGCAGAATAAATGAAAACCAAATTAATTTACCCCAACCACAGTTCCAAGAAGAAAGTCCGAGCCGATTTAAGAGTGAAATGACTAAACTCGTCTAGAATCCAATTAGGAATATCATGTTCCGCTTTGACCATGATATGACTAAAATGATGAGGAATTTGCAGTAAAGTCACTGGAATATTCCAATCACAACCTGTCCAAAATTGAGAAACTGTATCCGGAATGCTAGAACCATCAAATATCCCTGCAATATGTGTTAAAGGAGTAGTAGAACACCATTTATCATTCTAGAAATTAATAAAAGAACTTGTACCAACAATCCAAGAAGTATAATCAAGTATAGTAGAATATAACTGCTTAATTCCATGCCAAAGAGACGAGGATCTATAAACCATTTTAAGCTCGTATTTTGATTTAAGAACCTTGACTTTTAAGAACAAAGACTAAGGCCTATTGCTATAAGCAAAGTTCCAAGCAAGCTTAAGAAGATATAAGCATTATTTTCATGGTGAAGGTTAATAATTTTCAAACCGTCATTCTCAAAAGTAGGACAAAGCGTAACCCAATTAACAGTAGCTATGCCTTTTTTCAGAATATCTCCAGTCCAAATAAAATTTCTACACCAATGCTCAACTTGCTTAAGAAGAAAAACAAGCTATTTATACAAAATTACAATTGTTCCATCCTAAAATTATTTCTTCGATAATGCCTTTAGTTAGAATAAAAAATCATTTTGAGAACATTTTTCTTTATTACAGATTACGATCCTGGTTAATTTATTTTAACTTTTAAGTTAGAATTATTTGATCTAAATAATTTTTGTAAAGTTATAATATTGACTTGAAAGTAGTCCTTTTTCGTATACCCGGCAAATACCCATTATAATGTGACGAAATCGCAAGATTCAATATTCGTCGTTTGAAATAGATAAAGAGTCATTATGAAGAAAATTTAATAGTGAATCAAATAAAGAAAAAAAAAGTTGCTTTTTTATTAGCTTTTCAAAACAAAAACAAGTGAATTATAGCATGGAATATTATGAGATTTTGGGATTAGAACAGAACAAAATATAGAAAATAAAGAAGGATCATATGAGTACAATCATTTTATGCTTCATTATATACTAAACTTGTTTAAAAAAATTGTATATTTTTATATTCACCTTTTTCTTAACGAACCATCTTATGACAAACTTGTATCAAATATTGTCTATGACACAAGAATCACACCCTGACTATAATTAGAGTAACATTTTTCAGACAAACGAATAAGAGAAATTACCAAGTTTTGTCTGACATGATATATAAAGATAATTATTTTAATATGATTGTTTTACAAATTAAATCGTCGTTTAAGCAATCTTAATCAAATGATGTTTGTGATTATTTTTTTAAAATTTAATCAAATCACAATTCAACACTCCCTTATTATAATTTTTCTATTTTTCACTTAAATATTCTAAAAAAAGTTATACTACCCAAATCAAGTTTCAATTGTTTCATATTGTTAGGACGAGGGATCTTCATAATTTCCTTTGATTTATTGTTGAGGCAAATTCTTCCTACACCACACCAACTCGGACATGCACCCTATCACCTTTCAAAATTACCCTCTAGTCCAGATTTGAAAATCTGGAATGTCAGAAAATACAATTTGAAAATTAAAATCTTATTTTGAAAAAGTAAATCAAGAACGTAAAAAATATATTTTGGAAAAAAAAAATGGAACACAAAATCTAGAAATGCATTTCGAAAAAGGATTTCTGAAGTTCAGAAATGTGTTTCGGGAATCCAAATCCATAAAATGTATTCCAGAAAAGGAGTTCAGGAAGTATTTTTTATTCATACTCCCCTTTCATTTAAAGTTATTTATCATTTCACAGAGATTTGGGATGCAGTTCAAATTGATATGGTGTAGGAAGAACTTGCCTATTCTTAAAAATTTCTATTTCCTTTCATGGACTAAGAATCCAAAGAACTCACCTTAAAAAAATATATTTTAATGGATTCATTATTTCTTCAGTCTCTTGAATGAAATTCTTAACTTATTATGAACCATTTTAAGTGATAGGATTGCTTTCTCAAAAATATTATGAACCATTTTTTTCTTAATATTTATAAAGTTATACGTGAGATATCAATATTTAAGTTATTAATAAATACTGATCTATGATTATTATTTTTATCCTACTATTTGAATATTTTTTAAGTTGGCTTTTTTCGAAAATAGTTTTGACTCGATGTTCTGTCCTCATTGTAGGTAAAACAAAGAATGCTGGAATTTATTTCATATTGTCATCTTAAAACTCATTAATGTCACTAGAGGACCGAAAATGGAACTAACAATAATCAACACTAGAATTGATGGAGGTCCATCTAAGTCACCACTAACTCAGGCTAAAGGAAATGAAGAAAATAAAGCAGAAAACTATAAATATTTTAATTTCTTCCCCTTAAGTCTATTTATAAATCATAACATGTTAGTTCTTCGAAGATAGAAATTACAGAGATTTAACACTAATAAACTATAGATGAATTTTTATAAAAGAAATAAAAACATTGTCTCCAATCCAAATTTTTAAATAAATATTTTTTACATTTTTTAAATATTAATCCTCGTACTTATTTTTATTTAATTTAAGATTTCCACTTTACCTTATAATTTTAAATATAATATATTTACTATATACTGATTAATCATACTTAGTCAATTTCACAATGTGTTAATTGATGGTTTTAAAAATAACTGTACACCATGCAGTTTTCTATCATATAACTGCGTACTCTTGTTCCATTTATATTTTCAATTTTTCTCGATTACATAATCACATTTTTATACGGATTTATCCTTTACAATTTTTATTTTATAAACTTGAGTGGATCCCATGATCATTAACACTTTGCTTGGTGGAAAAAGAGGAGAAACAAAATGAAAAATTATATTATTTGAATGCAAGAAAAGTAAGTTAAAAGTGAATGAGTTCAAGTAGAAAAATTATAGATAATATGATATATGAGATTGAAATCTAAACAAATTTAATTGTATAATTTATTAATTTATTGAAACAACCTTATCTTATAATGTTAGAGATCACACATCGACTAGAGATTAGAGTCTTTCATAGTATATAAGTGGGTGCAAACCTACCGGTTTTATGAGGTTGAGTTAGACTTAAAGTTCACTTCTTAACATGGTATCAGAGTCATTTCGAGCCTATCCTAGCAATTATTTGTTGGGTTTATCAGGCCACTCGTTATCGCGCCGTTATCGGACCACCCATAACATATGTCTCCACGCACGAGTTGGTAGCCTCAGCGTGAAGGGATGTGTTGGAGATCCCACATCGACTAGAGATTATAGTCTTTCACAGTATATAAGTGGGTGCAAACCTCACCTCATTGAGCCGGTTTTATGAGGTTGAGTTAGACTTAAAATTCTCTTCTTAACATACAAATCTTTGAATTAAAATAAATATGATATGAATGTATATATATTAAGGTTATACATACATTTACACCTTGGATATGAAGCATAGTGTAAAGGTTGGAGACTTTATAGTAGTGGTGGGGTTTTGGATAAATTCAATCATGAAGACGACAAATAAGTTGACACAATTGATATTCAAATAATGTTGAATCTTAGTTAATAGTATATCTCGCACGCGTTGCCGGCTTATCCTCGCATGCACTTGGGTTTATAAATCTCTTTTACGTAGAAATTGTAAAGCTTAGTCAAACACTTATAGCCATGTATGAACTATGAATCACTTGGGAAAGAGACCACTACATGCACTATAAGACGATACAAGAAATGACAAATCACTAGCTATCTAATTCGATAAACCAGAAAAAAAAATTGGTTAATAATTTTAAATGAGCTTCCCTATATGTAATCTTAAATCACATAAAGTGAAAGAAGGTGCGTGGAAACCACATTCAACAAAGTCAACTACATAAGAAAAATGGAGTGTTATTGTGCATCCATGCAAGATACTTGGCCTTATATATTTGATATCACGAAATGAAAGTGCTTTTGTGCTTATTAGCTTTCTCTTGTGGCGTCGTCATGAGCTTAAACGTGCGTTTGCTAGAAGTAAAGTCCAAACACAACACCTTGTAAAGAAACAATGGATGACTAAGAGATAAGTGTGACACATATAAATGGGTAAGACAGCACCTAGGTTATGTGTGATCACTTCAAACATATAAATAGGCCAAGAATACAGAAAATTATTTTTGAGATTTGTGGGATTATGATCTAAAGATGAATATGAAATCCCAATTTTAAATTCTATCTAAAAAGGTCGAAAGCTTTTGTAGAAAGAGGACAAGAAAATGCATTTCCCCATTTGTCTCCTTCCAAGATAATGCTCCGGCGTCCTAAAGATGGGTAAATACAAACAAATTGATCGACCCACGAATTTTTCTAACTTTTTATTATATTGTTGTATTTGAAAAAGGAAAGGAAAAGGGAATTGAGAATTTTATTTCTTGTTTTATAATCCTAAAATAATAAAATAAAAGTGATGCACGGACGAGCAACGTTACTTTAGATCCAATTTATTATAACATAATGGCCTAACTTTTGTTAGCAATTTTGACTTTTGCTGAGTGAGCATCCCTTATGTCCCACTAATCTTTAATAAAATCTTTTGGCTTATCCCAAAAACAATTACATAAAATGAAGTTGCTTTAATAATAAATGTGGTTTTGACATAAGCAATTTTGGTCAATAATCCAAAAGTCTTAATGGGGGCAACTTGTCATGGATCAAAAATTTGTGAGCTAATTAGAAGCCATGTGGTTCAGAACTCTTTGGACACCAACTTTAGAAGATTATTCTGAGTTGCCATATCCACATGGGGAAAGTGAAAGTAAGAAGACAAATAAATGTATCACATTTCAAATGAATGATATATTTTATTGGACCGATAAGGTGTGATTCCAAACATGGGAGATGACATGCTCTATTAAAGAAAATAGTATGGCTGCCTTTTTAAATCTAACCAACTTATTTACCACGAATTATTCTTATAATTCTTTTATTGGTAGAAGAATACTTCAATTCTATTACAAAACACGTATTATTATTTATTATGTATGTGCATATAAAATCGGCTTATAAAAAGCTAGTAAATCAGGGATATGGGGTATCTGCGGTGTTTGCTTATCTTTGTAATCTAAAGGTTATGTCTTCGGTTCAGTCTTATGTGTGGAGGACCTTAACGGATAGGATAACAACTAAGCAAAACCTACATAAAAGGGGTGTGATGGTGGGTGACACATTATGTGTATTTTGTGGGAAGGAGGAGGAATCCACTTCACACAATCTTGTTTCATGTAAGGTGTCAATTGAAGTTTGGAATATGTGTTTTAGCTGGCTTGGGATTAACTCGGTGAGTCACAATGAGTTGATTAATCATTTTGAATAGTTCTCTTGAATATGCTTTAATAAAGAAGGGAATAGATTGTGGAAAAGTCTATGGGTCTCAATGATATGGTGTATTTGGAAACGTAGAAACAAGGTTATTTTTAACCAAACAAAGATAGACGCCGAGAAAATTCTTACTATGGCACAAGTCCAGTCATGGGCATGGGTGAAACATAAAGTAAGGAATGCAAAATTCTCTTTTTTTGATTGGATCTTATCCCCCCTTAACTTTTATTAACATGGCAACAAAATATAGCATAAAAGTCCAACTTGTTTCATATTTCATTACTCTTTGCTTAGTGTTGTTGGCATTGAAATATTAATTTGTTGCTTGTGTTCTTACTGTCAAATGTTATGGGTTGGTTTCATATTTTTGAGCTAGCTGAGAGGTGTGGAAGGTTGAGTTTTTTTGGTGCATGTTTTTTACTATAGTGGTGCAATGCATAAGCTATGGGAAAGGAAGCAGCAGAGACTAAGTCTTAGGAATGTTTGTTGGTTACGTGGGAATCAGAGGCTTATTTGGGAAAGGATGGAGGAAATTATGGAGAAAGGAAGAGAGAATTTTATGAGGAGTGTTACTCTGCAGTGTTAGTTGCTATTAGCAATAAGGTTTCACCTCATGCCCCTTAGGGGAGAAGGCTTGGACAACATCATTTTTTCTCTCTAGGTGGTGCTTTATGCTATGTTTGGATGAGGGAGTGGAAAGGAAGGAGTAAAGGAGATGATTTGAAGAGAAAGTGTAAAGAAAGTTAGGGTGTTTGGATTAAGGTAAATAGAGTGGAAAGTGTAGGAAAAATTTATAAAAGTTTGTGAATGATGAGATAGATGTGATTGAAATGGTATTTTTTTTAATTGATAAAAATGTAACTTTACACATTTGCCCTTGTATTTAAAAATTTATAAAAAAATTAATTTGATTGATTATTTGTGAATTATATTTTTTTTAATTAAAATATTTTTTTCTGCAATTGAAACATTATTTCCAAACCGTGTTCGAGCCAATTTCGAAAAAATATAAATTATATAAAATTTTGAACCAAATTTATGATTGTCATAAAATTTATTTAAAACAAAGTTATAATTGTGAATTATAATTGTACGCAATTAAAAGATTATTTTCGGTACTGGAACAAATTATTTATGATAATGTGTTGGAGTTTGTAAAAAAATTATGAAATAAATATTAATGCACTATTTTAGTCTATTAAAGCAAAATTCATTGATAAAGTTTGTGAATAATAATAATAATGTTTCGGAAAATCATATGAATGATACACTGAAATATGTATCATGCTAAAGATTTATGAAAGTCCTTAATTTGTTTAGGGATTCGTGTCATAAATAAGCTTACAGATCCGAAAAGAAAAACACATGCATAATAAAATACAACCAAACTCTTACGTAGTTTAGGGATTTATAGTCATTATCTTCACCAACTTTCTCATTCGTCGCTCGAGAGACAAACCAAAGAGTTGTTTTATCGCATTAGGATGACCACACAAGAAGTCGTAACAGTTATCCAACAAATCTTCATCCTGTATGTTCATCTCCACTAACATTTCCCAGATATCAGATTCAAAGTACTGGAATGTCGATGTACGACGGAGTGTGCGCGTGTGTTCACGAAATATAGAGTTTCGTTCTTCTTCTGCAACAACATGGCGTCTATTATATTGCAGATTTTCTTACGTAGCATTAGCCACTCGCTGTGATGACAAAGCTACAACCTCAGACGATATGGCTTGTCGCTCAGCAATATGACATAACCTATCTGACTAATCACTACCCCTCCCAAGGATATCAGTTAATCCTTCAAACCTTGTGTTAAGTCTTTCCAATTGTAGATCAATGACGTCCACCATGGGGGCTTTTCTTTTTGAGCCCCTAGAAGAAGAAGTACCACCTAATGGCTGGGATGACTGAGGTGACACTCATGGGGGTGTCAGATTAGGGCCAGGGCTGTATGAATCGACATTAGGGTCAACTGAGCGAGGAGTTTCACATTGGGTCGCATCCAATTCCGGATCCTCTGGGATGTCCTCCATATTTTGATCATTAAGATCTACATTAAAATGATGAGACTAAATTCGAATTGACGACTGCAGTGCTGTTCTCCCACTGTGGCCGGTAACACGATCAAGCCCCCATAAGTCTTCCATCAACTTGTAGTGTCTGATGGGATTAACTCGCCACTTTGCAGCCGAGGGCTTTGCCTGTTCATCAATGAAAAGAAATACACTTATATTCATAATTATTGGTTAATGTATGTGATAAGTGATCATCAGGTTGAATACGTTACCTTTATCAACATATCCCACACTTCATCTTCGGCCTCAAAATTTTTTGAAGTTGGATTCCAAGCAAAACCACTCAGTCCACTAAATAGATCATGGATCTCACGCCATCTGTCCTTAAGGCTTTTCTGCCTGTTTTGCACATTATTTTTTGTAATCCCTACCAATCCACTCTGATGTAGGGATTTAACGATGTTTGTGTAACCCTGCGTCGTCCAACTACCATCAATGCGGTTACCCATAGATGCCTCATCGATCATGGCATTCAGCAGTTGAAAATCCATGTCGGTAGTCCATTTTTTGTGTTCACGAACACCTGCAGATGACTCTGAAGCAATACCCTTCCCGCGATCCATGATAAAACCTAATAAAAAAGGTTAAACTTTTGCAATAACATAAATAGTTTCATACATCAAGATTAAAAAAGGTCGAATGTCAACATTAAACGAACAATTTGTTCTTACAACAATATAAATATAAGTTTAAGAATATTACATAAAATTAATTATTACAATAACTTGTCCACATTTCATTTACTATAGTATCCCTAATTTGTGACCTGAGCCTGTAGTCATCCTCAAGAGTTTGCGAATGTGACACATCTATATTTCCTTGCATCAACTCACGGTAAACTTCTTCCAACAAAGAGTTATCATTATCCACCCCGCGAAGAAAGTTATGAAGAATACAACATGCTAAAACAATATCAGTCATAGTGTCCATAGAGTAATGAGGCTATGTTCCGCTACCTATAATTGGAAATCGCTTTTTGAGGACACCGAATGTTCTTTCGATAACATTTCTTAGTGAGGAATGACGATGATTAAACAACTCACGGGCATTTTGTGGACCTCTTCGGGAATACTCTTTTAGATGGTATCGAACTCCGCGATATGGAGTTATA
>Ga0123342_1010395_pt1 | contig 10697 bp, 5 predicted proteins | sample Turbeawhitnodule_FD_89960 | JGI IMG/M metagenome (GOLD analysis project Ga0123342, IMG submission 89960) | Root nodule microbial communities of legume samples collected from Mexico - Turtle bean Mexico white nodule | ecosystem: Host-associated > Plants > Roots > Nodule | place: Mexico: Nepantla... | reverse complement strand
TTTAAGAATATATATATATATATATATATATATATATATATATATATATATATATAAATATATATTATATATATTTATATAAAAAATATATATATATCAAACAATTTTTTTTTTTTATAAAAAAAAATATAAAAATATATATATTGATATTTAAAATAAATATATAAAAAAAAATATTATATATATATATATATATATATATATATATATATATATATATATATTCTTAAAGCTAATGGTTAGTTTTATTTAGAATAAATATATTTATCCATATAAAGCCCTTATTTTTCTTTTATTTAAATTTCATCTATAAAGTTAATTTAGTCAACATATACTAATTTTAGTTCAATCAGATATAAGTTCTATATAAATAAATGTATTATTATTATAAATTATAAATAACCACACAATATAAGTTATTTAAAATTTAAAATAAAAATAAAAATCTAATCATATCTATTAGAAAATTTAATGTATATACTGATGGATTTATCCGATTGATTGTTTAATTTAAATACAATACGATTCTAAATAAATCGATATAATTTTAGTGATTACCATTAACATTGAGTGATCTATTATTTTTACATATTTTTAATAACTTTATGAATAAACATTTTATTTTTATTTATTATTTTTTTAAGAGAAGTGATGTTTAAATGTATTAATGAATTGTTAAAATATTTCTAGTTAATTAGATATTAATTAAAAACTATTTATAAATAATAAAAATTAATTAATTTAGATATTAATAGTTTTTTAATTTTTAAAATAGTATCTAGTAACTAATTATTTTTAGTCTAGTATAATAATTAATTATTTTTATTTTCTAATATTAGTTTTTATTTATTATTTATTATAGTATATTAATTAATATCACATGCTATAATTACAGTAGTTTATGACAAAAATAATAAAAATAATCATAATAATTAAAATATAAAATAACTTTTATCAAAATTAATAAAAAAACGTTAATCAACATTATTCTAAAAGTAGTAATCCAACAATGTTTTCTAATAATGTTTTTCAAATATACTATATATATATATATATATTTATATATATTATATATATGTTGTTTAATTTTATGAATTACACCACCGTTTTAGAAAAAAAAATACGTTGAGTGAATGATAATACTTTATAAATAAATATATTAACGTAATATATTTATATATTATAAATATAATATTCAATTCAGATAATTCACAATATAGAAAAAGAAGAATTTTAATTCGTTTACTCCTAATTATAATTTTTACTCAAATAACTTTTTTGTCCGGTATATAAAATTAATATAACCAAATCGTTTTAAGAATGACTTTTAATTTTTTTTAAGAAAATAATTAATTGATACTTGTTTGAAGAGAAATTGTTTATGATTATAAACAATATATACTAAGTTTGAGAAAGAATAATTCACATGTGAATAAAAAAAATCATAAAAAATAATTACATTATAAACACAAATGAGTTACATTTATACATTCAGGGGAAAAAACCCTAGACCCTAAAGACTTTCAAGGGTTGGAATTGTGTTTTTATTAGTCTAAATTCACACACACACACACACACATATATATATATATATATATATATATATATATATATTACTTTATAAAATTAAATTGTAGTAACTCACTATATACAAAATAATAATAATAATAATAATAGTAATAATAATAAACTTATAAATTATAACCTCAATACTAACTAGTATTTATAAAAAAAAACACATGTGAAATTATTTAAGGAGAAAATATAAAAAAATCCGGGTTAAGTTAGTCAAAGAAAAATCCTTTTGTTCTTTTTTGAAATTTTTATTACAATATAGTTTTAATATCATATATTTAACTGAGTATTTTTTTATAAAAAAAATATAAGCATATTAAAAACAATTTTTTGAGTATATGAAATTAAAAGGTAAGCTTATATAACTTTTTTCATAACTAATAATAAATTTAAAAGAACAGATTTTATTGAATTTAAAATTTAATTTGTTGATTTTCTAGTTTTACCTTTTAAAATCTAAATAAGAATAAACCCTAAAGTAGGTGCAAAACCCTAATTATAGAAGAGACTCCTTCACTCTCTTCTCCGCCTCTCCAAATCTTTTTCCCTCTTCTCTCCGTTCTCTCTTCTGAAGTGACTATCATTCTCATCTCTTCTCTGTTGTGACAGCGGTTAACACAAAATGGTGAAGAAGAGCAAGAGTACGAAAACCCTTATTCCTATTCTTTGATTCCAGTAGTGTGCAATGTTTTTTTTTAATTAATTTTTAATTATTGTGGTGGAATTGTTTCGTTGCAGAGAGTAAGAGTAAGAGGGTTTCGTTGAAGAAGAAGTACAAGGTGATACGGAAGGTGAAAGAGCATAACAGAAAAAAAACAAAGGAAGCGAAGAAGCTTCAGCTGAGTGGGAAAAAGAAGGTTGAGAAGGATCCAGGTATTCCCAACGATTGGCCCTTCAAGGAACAGGAACTTAAAGCCCTTGAAGCTCGAAGAGCGAAGGCCATTGAGGAATTGGAGCAGAAGAAAGCTGAACGCAAGGAGAGGGTAATTGTTTTATCTTTATTAAACTTCCCATTTCATGCACTTTTCTTTATCATTGATTGTGATTTGTTATGTTACATGATAAGTTAAATGAATAAATAAATAAATTATGGTATAAGTTTTACGTAAACCGTGTTCTTGTAGATAGTTATTCATGGACAATTGGGTTTTGAATGTGATAGGAAGAAAGATGAATGACAGATGATAATGAGGGTGTTTGATTGCTGTTGGTATATTCAAGTGTTTTTGTAGTATTATATCCGTGCAGATTGATGTCCACTTCAAAATGGGGATGGAAAGTTAAGAGTGCTACGAAGAAAAGAGAGTCATTTGTGATTTCTGCAGTTAGAAACTCACTATTCATCACTTTTTTCAGGCTCGTAAAAGGAAATTGGGCTTGCTAGAGGAGGAAGATGACTCTAAGTTGCAAGAGAATTCTAAAAAAAACAATAATGATTTTGGTACCGCTGGGAAGACAAGAGGTGTGAATTTATTTGTAATTTGGTGACAGTTTGGTTAGTTTAAACTATCAAGTGCTTACTTGCCTATGTTCTTACATTTGTTATTTTTGGTTTTATAATTCCACAGATAGCTCAGATAGAGCCTTTTACAAGGATCTTGTTAAGGTCATTGAAGCCTCTGATGTCTTACTGGAGGTCCTTGATGCCCGGGATCCCTTGGGGACTCGCTGTCATGAGATAGAAAACATGGTGATGAAATCGGGTCCTAATAAACGTCTCGTCTTGCTTTTAAATAAAATTGGTAGTTTACTGATCACATTTCATTCTCCTTTCTCCATTTTGGAATATTTATTTTGCACTGGCTAATCATTTGACCCTTATAATAGATCTTGTGCCTAAAGAAGCTTTGGAAAAGTGGCTCAAGTACCTTAGAGAAGAATTACCTACAGTGGCCTTCAAGTGCAGCACACAACAGCAAAGATCAAACTTAGGGTGGATATCTTCTAAGAAGGCCAAATCAAGTGATATTTTGCAACTAAGTGATTGTCTTGGAGCTGATACTCTCCTCAAATTGTTGAAGAATTACTCAAGAAGTCATGAGGTAACATATTTAATGGTGATGGCTGTTTGTAAAATTGCAATTTCATAATGAAAAAATTGTGCTGAATTGGTTGCTTGTGAATCATTTGACAGAGTTACAATTTTGGTTCTGATATTGTGCTTCCCTCCATGGAATTATTATTATTCTTATGTTAGAGTTAATTTGAAGAAATGTTTGTAGGTGGATGTGTATTGTGCACCTGGCTCCAAAAGAAAAATAAAGTGGTAGATCACACTTTTTCTTCACATGTTAGTATAAATTAAATTATTACTAAACCCTATGTCTATAGCACAGGTTCCTAAAATGATATCACCCCTAGTCTGTACTTGAGAATTGTCGGCATTGGTGTGCTCTATATATTGCTGATGCCTTTTTTCTGCATCAGCGTTTCCTGTGTAAGATAAGTATCAATCTTATTACACAGGGTTTTTTTCAGAATCAGCGTTTCTAGTGTAAGATAAGTATCAATCTTATTACGAAGGGTTTTTTCTCACTATTGTGGTGTTGGTGATATTTTATCTATTGAAAATGATTTTGTTATCCAATATATTTTCTCCAGAATCAGAGTATAGAAGTGTCTGTTTAAGTGTAATTCAAATCTAGAAAAAAAGTTTGTAAGGTGAAGTTTACACCTAGTTGCACACACACACCCATATATATGTACACATGTATTCTATTGTAGTCATATCTAGATGACACTGGAATGTGCCAATTTTTGGTCAATCACGCAGCAAAACTAAAATTAAATATTTTTAGTTGGAAGAGTATGCTGTAGTGGACATCTGCATGGGTTATCATTTCTACCTTTTGGGAATTTTGCATTTGTCTGATTATTTATTTTCCCTCGTGTAGTTACTTTTCTAGTCTTTATAATGTCTATTGCTTATCCATTAATTGTTTTGTTTTTTTTCTGCTTTTTTCCTTTGATTTTAGATCATTCATTGTTTTGTTGGTTTGCTTCCTTGTCTTGACAGATCAAGAAGTCAATCACTGTGGGTTTGATTGGCTTGCCCAATGTGGGTAAGAGTAGTCTTATTAATAGTTTAAAAAGGTGTCATGTTGTCAATGTGGGCTCTACTCCGGGGTTAACAAGATCAATGCAAGAGGTTCAATTGGACAAAAATGTTAAGTTGCTGGATTGCCCTGGTGTTGTTATGCTGAAGGCTCAAGAAAATGATGCTTCCATTGCTTTAAAAAATTGCAAGAGAATTGAGAAGTTAGAGGATCCAATTAGCCCAGGTATACTAAGTTGCTTCCCCAATTATTATCTGGTTTATTCAGGTGTTTATTTGCATTACTGCATTTCGAAATGAATGGTAGACTATTTATAGGAATTTTACATGAAAAAATAGTAAAAGAAAATGAGCTTGTGATATTGAAGAAATACTAGTCACAGATTGCAGTTTTGCTAATTATTGGTGCATTTGGTTTGACTAGTTGCTGCATGTATAAGGGTTGCACTTTGTCCTTAAACTTGTGTGTTATAAGCAGAGGTGCTGTTGACCCATTGTACATTTGATTTAATATCTGGTTTGGTGTGAGTTTCTTATCCTCTATTGCTCCATTTTCTCAAATAGAATGACTTTCATTTATAAATTCAATTATTTCCTTAGGTTTCTATTTTTGCAATATTTACAACTTTAGTTTATTTTGTGTGTTACAAATGATGGTGTGAATGAGGTTAGTCTTTGGGCGCTGTGTGTGTACATTTTTATTTTACTATATGGTTATGTTTGGTTTGATCTATCATGGTCAGAATGTTGGTGATAAAAGCACCTTTTCATTAATTATTGTTACTTATATTATTTATAAAATAGAGTTCTGTTAGGTTTTAAAATGCAATTGATAGGTGATGTAGTAGAAAGTTGGATTTTTCTATGTGAAGGCTGTTGGATTATGTTCCCTGTTGTCTTGTTTTAAAATTCTATGGTTTTACATTTTGTTCAAATATAAACTAGTGTTTGATTTAGTGATTGAAATTACTTAGAAGTTTGCACCATACAATTATTTTTATTAATGTAAAATCCTGATTTAAGCTGTAGTGACTCTTGTTAAATAAATTGAAAGACTTATTCCTTTTCTTTTAACTTGGACAATGCAGTGAAGGAAATTCTAAAGCTCTGTCTGCCTGAGCAGCTGGTAACTCTGTACAAAATTCCCAGTTTCAATGAAGGTGATGTTGACGACTTTCTGCGGAAGGTAGCTACAGTTAGGGGAAAGCTCAAGAAGGGTGGAATAGTTGACGTTGCTGCTGCTGCAAGAATCATTCTTCACGATTGGAACGAGGGTACACATACATGGAGTTTCTTAAATTATAATCAGAGAAATTGATAATTTTCTGTGTTTTAAGTTAAAAATGAGGAAGAACTGAACGCAGAAATTTCTCTTACTGTGTCTATGTTTCAGGTAAAATTCAGTATTATACCATGCCCCCAAATAGGGATCAAAGTGAACCTTCAGAGGTGAAGATAGTTTCTGAACTTGCAAAAGAGTTTAATATTGATGAAGTCTACAACAATGAATCTTCATATATTGGGAGCCTTAAATCTGTTGATGACTTCAATGCTGTTGAAGTTCCTTCAAGTCAGCCTCTCAATCTTACTGAAATGATGTTGGAGGTTTGTTTCTTGAAACCGTTTAGACTTGGAAAAAGATTCCTTGGGAATTGACATATTGTTGATATCAATCGTATACTGGAAATTTGAATGTTTTCACACTTATGTTGTAGGATGAGACACAAATCAAGTCAACTGACCAACACGAAGGTCCGGAAAATGTGGCTGAGGTGGATGAAATCATGGAAGATGATGGTGGGAAGAAAAAAGATAGAAGTGTAGCAAGTAAGCAAAATGAAAAATTGTATACTGCGGACGGTATGCTTAATACAAAACTGAGGCGCGCAGAGAAGAAGAAAAGAAAAAAGGCTAAGAAAGCCTCCTCGGATCCCATGGATGGTGATTACGATTTCAAAACTGATTACTTTAAAAAGGGAGACTCAATGGTGGATTCCGAAGACAACCAGAGTGAGGATGATGATGAACTAGTCAACTCTGAAGTGCCTATGTCTGGTATCCAAATGAACGAATGATAAACATGCCAGCACAATCATTATTTAAACATGATAAAAGGTTTCACCGAGGTATCTGCAAGATCTGTATAATTTTTTAGTTCTATTATGAATTTTGATCTTTGTAAGAGTTTTATAAACCATTCTTAAATTATATGCTATATTTAAGACTATACTTTTGCACTTGGTTTTATATTCCATTAAACATTGAGTCATGGATTTTAACTATTATATGAAATGAAAATCCTAGACCATTAAGGTAAAAAGAAAGAAAAGAGACGGAAGAGAAAGGATATAGAAAATTACGTTATTTGAAATGACTTAAAAGATGAGTTAAAGGAAAAATCATTATTTAAATTTTTAGAAATTAAGATAAAGTTTCATGAGAGGAAGTATTACATTTTTTTAGAGGAGTTCACATTCTTCTAAAAGTATACAATTGATACAAAGGGATAATATCAACTTATACAAGAGTCCTGAACATTCAAAGTGAACCAGAACTAAGTTTTGGAAGCTTTCCTTGTGTGATTTTATCTTGCAAGTTTGCAAAAGGTATAGTCGACAAATTACATCCATTACTATAAGCTTTCCACCCTTAACATAAGCTATGTAAATAACATACTACAAACCACCTGTTATTTTAGTTAACCTGCAGAATCCTTCGAATTAACCACACCATTGCAGCCTCCATACCATTGTAGCAGTAAGCTTAAATCTCAGATTAAGAAAAACTAACATCTTTAACACTCCTCCATTCTGGTACACCACACACTATTGCTCTGGATCCAAATGCACCAACTAATTAGCCACACCTTAATACTCTTTTAATTTAGCCACAAAAAGCCTATGTTACATCATATCATCCTTAACTTGACAAGGTAAAAATGGTGCTTATGCAACCCATTGACACCACATTTACCAAATCTTCATAGCAGTGTCGAGTTCCTCATAGCCTTATCAACGTCAAATGAAAAGGTTTTCAAAAACATAAGAAAATTAATTTCGATACGGTAAAACCAAACTCTGAACATAATCATAAGAGAAAAGATTCATTTTGAATTTGTTGTATTTTTGACGACCATCTATTCTTTTCTCTCTAATGTTGTACAGAATAAATTCTCCTTTATTTGTGTTTGCAAGCACCACAACGTTATCATTCTCACACATATAAAGAATCTCCAAGTCATCGCAAATGGGATTATAGAGATTAAGCAACTTTGACCAAGATTTTTCATCACTAAACTCCCTCTTTAGCCAAACAACCAAATAATGGCCATTAATATGAGAAAGACCCAAACAACCCTTCAAAGTGACAAGAGCAGGCAGAAAAGGCAAGACTTCTGAAGTGCCATCAGGCACAGAGAAATAACTACATGTCTCCTTCTTTAGATGGTAAGAAAATATTTCTAACTCGCTCATTTTAACACTTCCTAGTTGTTTACCATCAGAACAAGATTTGGGAAATACTAACCAGTTTAAAGTGCCACTCACACAAGTTCCAAGCCCAGTCAGAGTGGGAACAGCATCACAAGTAAAAGTTTTTCTCCAACATTTGTCTCCAGAACAATAAACTCTTACATCCAGTTTCTGCGAATTTTTCCTATTATTATCTAAAAACACAACTTGGTAGGTGTCACTCCAATCATCGTACCCAAACCCAATCATAAACATGTAAGGATAGTTATAATGGTCGGGATTAAGACGAACATGTGGAGAATTTTTAGACATGATCCTTGTGGCTGGATTCCCAAACCGAACCCAGTATTCTTTAAATTCACAGTTATAATCTCCTAAACAAACCAAGCCATTGCAAACACCCAAGATACTGTAATTACGGTCAAATGGACGATATTTGTGACTTAAAGTTTCAAGGGTGGAATTTGGGTTGTCAAGTAAATCTTGTACAGGGCAAACTATGGCAAAATTCCTTCTTTTTGTGTAAAAGTAATCATGGAAGGTCAATAGGATGTGAGTGTTTTTGGAGGAGCGTTGAAGGTGCAGTTTCACAAATGTAGAATCAGAGATGAGGTGATTCCACCCTTTTGAAACGCGCTTCAATCGCAGGAGATCCTTCACGGAAAGCCTGCACAAAATTTCCATGAGCATATCTTGGGGAAGAACACAACTATTCTGAGAAGAAGACATTGATGTAGAAGGAAAAAACCTACTTTTTCTTGACAAAAAGTGCATAATGGAGAATGAAGGAACAAAGGAGAGGAAAGTCACAAGGTGAAGATGAAAACACAGCACAACATTTTATACATAGAATGAACAACATACTAGTACGTGGACCCACACTTATTCATTTATTTATTTATTTTTATTTTTTTTATCTATTAAAAAGATGTGACTAATAGTTTTGATTGTAATAAATCATGATGATGTAAAAGTTATATAAGAACATCACAACCTTGTTAATTAACACATTCTCATATGAAAATAATAAAAAAATCATTGTCTTCTTATATCAATTACAATATATTTTATATCAATTAAAAAAAAATTACATTTCTTAATACAGAATCAAAACAAGTAAATAAGATGAAAGAGTAAGATAATAGTCACCTCACCTACATATAAAAAAATAAATGACAAAAACTCAATTAAAAAATATATAATTTTTTTTTTGTGTAATCAACAAAAAAATAATAAATATTTAATTAACAATATCCAAATTTGATAGTTTTACTCAATTTTTTTTCCCCACGCAAAGGATAAAAAGTAGTTTAAAAGGAAAGGAGAATATGATTTTAAGAGATTACGTATATACTTAAAACTGTAGGTCCCACACGCTTTGGTTGAATACAAACATTTATTAAACCATTTAATGAATACAAAACTTTTAAAAACTTTTAATTGCTGTAATTATTAAACTCTTTAATCTATAAAGGGATTTTCCTCTTAACTGCTTTTAATTTTTTTTCCTATTTTATCCTTATATTAATATTTAATTTTATTATTGTATTATGGTCATTGTGTCATTTTTTATTCTTCTCTTAACTGTATTAAGATTTGGTACGTTATTTTTCTGATTTAAACTGATATTCCTTTCTATTAAAATTGTAGAATTTTAAAATTGATTTAAGAAACAGATTTTATGATTCTCCACTACAATAACACACATATCCTACTTCCCATTTTTTCTCTCCACTACACATAACACATTCTTTTTTTTTACCATACTTCTCACTTTCTTTTCTCTTTCCTTTTCACTTTCATGAAAAATCATTTTATCATTTCTTTGATTAATTTTTCTGAAACCCTAACATTTGTTTCATGAAATTGTAATTGAAGTTTGTGACTAGAGGGAACGAAAAGACTCAAAAAAGTTGCGCGCTTCATTACAACAATAGGTAATTCTCTTTATTGTAAAACACTAATTTGTCTTCTGAAATTGTGACTGAAACATGTGACTAGAGGATAAGAAGGACTCAACAAGAGGAGACAGAGGTACATGATGAAAGTCATCATAAGACCCTTTTTGGTAACAATTGTATGGATTTAAATGAAATCATATAGAGCATTAACTAAACTATATTCTCATTTCCTCATATCTTACGAAAAAGTTACTTCCAATTTGATTTTTAAGTTTTCTATCATCACCAATTCTTTATCTTTGCTCTTCCTCTATATTTTCTTCTTTTAGGTTTTGATTTTTGAAATCATCTTAACTTTTCATAAAGTTATGATTTTAGAGACCACCTTCAAAATAGGTTCTCTCATCAAAGAGCATTATGTAGAGAAGATATGTCATCGTGTTCTTAAATCTATGTTTTACATGTTATACTAATATTTTGTTTGTTTTTTATTTGTTAATTGTCGCGCTCACTCCCCAATCGTAAGGTTCTAACACGAAGGAACATTAGATTTGGGTGCGAAAGATGAGAACAATTGTCATATATTATTGGTTGTTTATAGACCTAATGAAAAATATTGGTTTAGTTCCTATAATTGATCAAATATTAAAAATTATTAAAAAAAATATGAAACTCAAATTCTATTTAATTATTTTT
>Ga0123342_1010394_pt1 | contig 10700 bp, 4 predicted proteins | sample Turbeawhitnodule_FD_89960 | JGI IMG/M metagenome (GOLD analysis project Ga0123342, IMG submission 89960) | Root nodule microbial communities of legume samples collected from Mexico - Turtle bean Mexico white nodule | ecosystem: Host-associated > Plants > Roots > Nodule | place: Mexico: Nepantla... | reverse complement strand
CACGTTGGCCACTCTTAATGTAAAATGAAGAACATCTAACTTCATGAATTATAACTAAAAATTGATTTTGGTTAAAAATAAATGAAAACATGGAGGTGAACGAAATTAAACCGTGAAATAGTTTATAAAAAGCAGTATCCAAAACTCAACAATCATTAAATCTCCAACATACAACTACTAAAGGGTGTCAACAGACAATCCTAAAAAAATACCAAGTCCTGCGGGACTTGGAAGGAGTATCAACTCGGGAAGACCTATTGATTAAATATTTATACTTCAAATGACAGTCTAAATTGTTGTAAAAAGTAAACATTATGATAGAAGTACATCCAGGATTTGGAACCAAACACGTAGTTTGTGAGATCCACAAATACAGAAAAGTGTTAAGAAATGTTTCTGAGCCCATATCTCAAAATGGAAATGACAACCACTCATGTTGCTGCTAGTAGAAATATAATAAGGTGAGAAATGAGAGAAAAATAAAATACCCATAATACAGTTCTCTACTAGTTGAAATACGCAATGAACTTATAACCAGAGAGAAAAATGATGTGCCCTCAGATCTTAAAACTAAATAAAAGTCAAATCATCTGTAGCTATTGACACTGGTTTCATATACAGCCTTCTTGCACCATCAAAATATATACATATATATATATATATACATACACACACACACACATGCCCAGAGAGAAAGAGAGAGAGACAGAGACAGAGACAGAGAGACAGAGAGAGAGAGAGATGCAGTGGTACAGGTCCAGTTATAAAGAAACCAGGTGCTACTCAATAGTCTATATAAGCATCACTGGGCACTAATAGACTACACAAACTAATGTAAACTTTCCTATTTACAAGGATCACCTATTTGAAGTTTCAAAATACTAGAATAAAAGAAATAAAAGTCCTGAAAAAAACCCTGAAGAAGATTGGAGTGTTCACAACGTAACTGAACACAGGTTTAGCCCAGTGCTTGCATAATCATTGATCAACTCTAAAAGAAACAGCACAGACAACAGCAGAAAAAATAAAAACAGAAATTTAATGCTAAAAGAAAACAATGGTACACAAGAGAGAAGATAGAGGCTAAGGCTAATAGCCTCACAAGTGTGTCAAAATCTGGGTACACATGGGAGAGAATTTAGACAGCGGAGCATTGTAATTTCCGGACAATATAAATGTAATCCTTAAATGTGAAAACAGCTCTAGAAATTCTTTTATTTCAGGACTTCCAATTATAGGATTGGACAAGAATTAAGAGCTAAGTTTTCAAGATCAGACCCAATGCCATCCCACCTTAACAAACAAAGGCATCAGTCACGGGGATAGGATCACAATAAAGAAATTTTGAGGGCTCTTTGCCTGACTATAAAAACATTTATTTCACATTAGGACTCTTTAGGCAAGCGGTTAGAATCAAATAAAAGAGGAAGAATCCAAAGCCTTCAAATCTTATAGCTTAATAAAAGATCACTAACAGCTTTTTCAGTAGTTCAATTCATATACCTCTTACAACTTCCCAATGCCAACACAGAACTTAACACGCACACATACACAGAAAGGAACAGAAGAAAAGAGAGAGCTGCAGATCAAGTAATGAACCAAACCATGAAGATAAGAAATGCAATAGTCAACTTCTACATCATAGGGCAGGATTGCAGGCAATAACTCCAACTATAATAATCAATGCTTATTTTCCAGAAAGGTTTGTTTTTTCAGTCATGATTCTCAGAAATTTGAAGTTCTCAACAAGGATTATGCGCAATGAGAAGACAAACAGATGAATCCAAGAGCATCATATCACACAAAGGACTTACAATTTCAGCACAAAGCACATGTTGACACCAACAAATGGTAGTTGAGATTTTCAGGGATGATACAGAGAATAGAAAAAAACCAATTAGTTCCATATAAATTATAAAATAATACTAAAAGAAAATATTAAAAGACAATAAAGAGAAACAAAAAATTAAAAAGGCTGCAGATGTGGAAAAAATAACACATTTGTGGTTGAAGGGAATAAAACTACAAGAAATAGAAGCAAATGTACCAATGAATCACTCTTTTAATATTGTGGGTATCAGAAAAAGATTTCAAGGCTGTGTATTTCCATCAAAAGTTGCGGTTAAAACTTCTCAGAGAACAGTGCATGTTTCATCATTCACCAAAAATAAAAACAATAAGCAAAGCCCACGATAAGTAAATCAAAATATAAAAGAAAAGAAATATTGAAATGCAGAATTCAAAGAAAACAAAAATCAGAGCCCTCAGATCTCATAGCTTAATACGAAATCATCTACGGCTTTTTCCACTGGTTTTATTCACAACCAACATACATCTTCCAGATGAGAGAGTAGTATAGTGCAGATAGCATTAGTCACACACACAGAATAAGAAATTGATAGATAAATAAATATATATATATATATATATATATATATATATATATATAGAGAGAGAGAGAGAGAGAGAGAGAGAGAGAGAGAGAGAGAGAGAGATGAGGCTATGAACAAAACCGTGTAGCCGATCAACGAACTATTTGAACATCATTAAGCAATTTGAACCGCTATCACTGTTAAACTCCATTCTAAGCACAAAAAAACAGTTCTGATTAAGGTTACAATTATGCAGCTGAAAACGCATAAAAGAGAAGCCTCCAACAAATATTATTAATAAACTAATACAATAGAAGTGCAGCAAATTCATGTTACTCCGAACATCACTTCACTTCACATAATGGGCTTATTGTTTAGATATCACGCATTTATCAAGAGAAAAAAAAAATGCAAAAATTGCCGACGACGCAATAAAAACTGAAAAGACACAAGTTACAGAATAATCAGAAAACAAGAATCAGCAGAAAGAATAAGAGATAAACAGTAAAAAAACTGAATGTGAAAAGGAAAAGGGAAACTAGGGTTAGGGACTGATTATGATTTTGTGTGATGTGAGAAACTGAGTATGCAATTGGAAACTGAAGAATCTAATAATGGCTCCCTCTTTTCAACAAGGGTGGGCTTTTAACTTTGGGCCGTCCAAGTAGCTCTTCGGGATTTCTTTTGGCAAATTCTTCTTTCAGGTCCATGATTTTTTTCTCGCACCCTTATATTTTTAAAAATATCAAATTGATCATTCTAATTTTATAATTCAGTATGCAAATTTTGTGTTTTGAATTCTATAATTCAAAATATAAATTATGATTTGTATTACGGATGGTAGAATCCAGTATTTTGAATTCTATAATTCAAAATACATTAAATACATTAATTTGTATTATGGATTGTAGAATACATAGTAATACAAAAAATTTACTTCGAATTATGCAATTTAAAATACTAAAAATGTGTTATTTCAAATTGTGCAATATGAAATATAAAAAATGTATTTCAGATTGTGCAATGCATAATATATTTTTCTTTTCTGCTTAGACGATGAAGGTGAAGGATTGTTGCGGCAGTGGTCCTGAAGGTGGGAGTTGTTGTGGCTGGAAAGAGGAAGAAGAATGCTCAATGGAAAAGATGAAGAAAATGGTAAAATTGTCACTTTGTTTATTCTATGGCAATTCTTTCTTATTCCATCTCTATATGGTATGTATAAGGCTTCTTCTTCCTGCATCCCTACATTTTTCTTCCTACACCCCCACAACTTTATAAGAAGTGGTGGAGTTTGTTTGGCATTGTTCATCTTCTTCATTCATCTCAAGTGCTGGTGAAGGGTCATTTTAGTTGTGCGAAGCAAGGTGAAGGAGTGGGTTGCGTTGCCAAAGTGTTGTTTGGCTTCTAGAGATAATAATTAAGTTTTTTTAGGGACATTAGTAGTTATGGAGTTTTTGTGGTTAATGAAAATCGGGATACGGGAGTGCGCTACAGATTCATTAATCCGAAAGTGAATCATTTTGTTTTCCGGATGATGGGTGTTTCGAAAACAATTTTTTCATAAATTATTGATTTCCAGAATCTTTAATCTGGAAGCCTAATTTTTATTATTGATGAATCCGAAATGATTTTATAAATTATGAATTTCAAATGTATATTTTGAATTATAAATTTTAATGCCTATTTATTACTTTTGATCTTATTTTTTTATTTGAAACAATGTTCTGTTTGGATTATCAATTTGTATTGCCAAATATGTCAACTAGCATTTATTCATAACAAATAAATCAATAAAGAAAGGTTATCAGCATTAAACCATGCTCCATCTACCTCACAAACTGCTTCTTCAATTACAAAAAAAAACCTATATTTTGGCACAAAATTAAACAAAATAATAGATTACATTTTTTCCCACATCTAGAAACTAGCCTGATCTAGAACCAACTACATCATCTAGAAGCAACTACGTGGAAGATGGAGGCAATGTAATGCAAATAATCAAATGGTGAGAATAAAATAGGTTTGGGGTAGTGGCTGAGAGGTTCAACACTTCAAAAATCTCTCCTTTCACAGTAGATTGGAATCCTAATTCAATGAAACAGACAATTACTAAACTTATTGCAGTGTCTTTAACCACAGGAAGCGCCAATGGTAACTCAAATTCCATTTTTTTATTCATAATCTCAACCACTATTTACAGAACAACCATCCACACTTGTCTCCACCATACTGCTGGTGCTTTAGCAAACTTTCCTTTGAAAGTTCTTAGAATTATATTGACAGTAAAGTGATTCATTTGTTTAAATATTTTGTAATCTATGTACTAATACTCATTTTCTGGTTGATTCCATCCTGGAATTAGGGGAGAAGAAAATATACTCCCTTACAACAACCAACAGCACAGCAAGTGCTGATTGAAAAAATATATGCAGGTCCCATAACTTTGATTGTGATAGGGGTGCAAACAAACATTGCTATTTTTCTTATGAATAATCCACACTTGAAGAGAAATGTGAAGCATATTTACATCATGGGTGGTGGTGTAAGGTCAAGAAACCCAACTGGTTGTTGCCCTCAAAATGCTTCCTCTTCCTAAGGAATGTGGTGAGCGTGGCAATTTGTTCACAAATTATGAAGCTAACCCTTATGTAGAGTTCAATATATTTGGTGACCCTTTTGCGGCATATCAGGTCAGTCTCAAACTACGTGGAGAATTATTAATTATTAACAAGTTGAAGTGTGTTAGTTATCATCAAAGGGGCCCTCAAACATCTGTTAGTGGCATTAATGTTTTATTTATTTATATTATTCACAAAACTTATATGTAGTTCTTGGTTCAAATATTAAAATATGATCATTAACTCAAATGGCCTAAGGCTGCCAAATTACTATGAAACTCAAATTGGCATACAGAGAATCTTGATTTGTATTGTGTTTGTGGGACACCATTAGTCTTGTGTATGCATCAAAATTTCAGCATATTTGTGCACACACACCTTTGTTCTCTACATAAGGGAACCACTTCTTTATAGACCTATAAACTGGCACCCCAAAATCTGGTCTTAGACAAGAACATAGAATCCCTTATTCCTCCTTCAACCTCTCTCTATAAGGACTATTTATTCTTTTTTGTTGAAAGAAACCAAAGCCACGGGAGTTCTTGACTATATTTCAGATTTTTTCTAAGTGGCACCTACCACTGGAAAGAAACACAAACCAATGCAGGTTTCCACCAGATTTTTATTGTGTGTCTATTATATATCATGGTATGCCTAGTCTTAAAGAAATATATGATTTTTCATGCTTCTCCTTTCTCTTCCAAACTGTAGAAATCAAAGTGAAAATGGACTGTGATGGCTGTGAAAGAAGAGTTAGAAATTTTTTATTTTTCTTTTAACCTTTTGTTATGATGGAAAGCCCAGTAACTAATGATACAATAAGTGTTGCAGATTACAATGACTTGTTTGTTCCATACCCACACTTCACTCAACGATTCTGAATTATTTTAGACTTGCTGTTTATGAAAAGAAAAATCTGTCTCACATCATTTTCATTTATCCTTGAAATTTCTTGTAGAATTTTGAATGAATAAAAACAGTGGAAAGATAATCAAAGTAGTTAGTTTTCAATAGCTGTGAAGATAACTATATAAATAAAAGAAGTGATATAATGAGGTCTACCTTAAGTTTTTGTTTGGTTAGTAAATAAGGTACATAAGTAAAATTAAAAATAAGGAAGTTTGATTGCAGAGAATTAAATAAGTCTGTGAACCTTGCCTTATGATGCTTAGGTGTACTTTTTATCATGTACAATGTTCTGTATTCATACCTGCTATACATGCACACTATGCTCCTTCTACTAGGTTATTAACGGGAAAGATTTTATCTATGAAATAGAAAATATTGTATTTATAAAATATTATTAATATATTAATAAATAATTTAATAATTGTAATTTATGTAAGTATATATTTTAACTTTTTTTTAATAAAGATGCTTTAGAGTGCCGTATATAAATAATTTTATACAATCTTAAATTAAATTTTTTTAATAATAATAAATTTTACAATATATATATATATATATATATATTTACCTAATACTATCATCTCATACAATTTGTAAGTAAAAAAATTTATACAAAATAAAAATACTAAATTGATACAAAATACCAAATAAAAAAAATAAAATAAACATAAGTTAGAAAATAGAAATATAATAGATATAAATATTAATAAAGTTTGAGCAACCTCCCACATTAAGTACAACTAAAATTAAAAATTTATCCTTTTTATCATGCTTTAAAAATAGCACTCTGACTCCTAAATATACTACAACAAACTTTCATAATGATAAATCAAGAATGTTGTCATGTATGCTCATCATCTGACTCAAAAGTAATTTGATCATTCTCTTGAAGTGAGTGTTTCCTTCAAAAAAAAATTCATCCACTTCCCAATTTGACATTCTTTTTGGGAACATTTAGGATTAGAACTTTGAATTCCACCAGTTCGTTTGGACCGTGCAAAGTGAAATTTTGGAATCTACCTCTTCGTATATAAACTGCGAACTACGAAAGGCACAGGCAAATCCTACATAGCTTAAATATTTGCAATTGTGAAAAAAAATAGATTTTTCATTTAATATATATAAAGCAAAAGTTTGTTATAAAAAAAAAATACCAGATGACGTGTTGTGCACTGGGAACAGTCAAAGTTAATGTAAAATGCACAAGTGCATGATACGTTAGTGAGCTTTGACTTTCAATCTCCGGAAAGAAATCTACGATGGTATTGATAACGTAACCTCAAATATCTTTACATCAAAACAGCTATCCCCACGTAATGGAAGAGAATTTGATGAGATCCTTCTTTTAACGTGTACAACTTATGTATTTCATCGCAACCTTGAACAATTAAGGATTGTGTATGTTCACATTATAACGTACCTTGAATATATTTTGTCTTTAACTCGTGCTATGCACGGAAAAGAATGCAAGATATTAATTATTTATGAAATATTATTAATTTATTAATAAATAAATAAATTATAAAATAAATATTAATATATAAGAAATAAAAATCAGTATATAAAAATAAAGAAAAAATTAAACATACTAAAATTAATATAAATAATGTATAAAAAAAATAATACACGTAAATAAATAAATTGATCAAGTATTAACAAACTGATAAATTTTTTTAGGAAAGTAAGTAACAATAAATAATTATGTAAAAAAAGAATTCATCCTAAAAGGCTAATAATTCGAATTTCATTATTTGGTATGTTAACCCCTCTTTCAAAAATAATCTTATTGTTTTCTTTGAAGTCATTTTACATACAAAAATTCTTTTATCCCGTTCCAAGTTTTGTCGATTTATTTGACGTGTTTTCTTTTACTATTTTGTATAAAAATATAATTTACACAATTAAATATATAAATATATATAAGTGTAAATATAAATAATAAATTGTTCAAGTATCAACAACCGACACAATTTTTGAGGAAAGTAAGTGACCATAAAGAGTCATGTAAAAAAAGGATTTATCCTAAAAGGTGAATAACTTAAATTTCATTATTTGGTATGTTAACCTCTGGTTTAAAAACAATTTTATCGTCTTCTTTGAAATCATTTCATAAACTTAAATTCTCACATTCGCTCCAAGTTTTTATTATTTAATTGGCGCGTTTTTTTCACTATTTTGTATAAAAATATAATTTATATCATTATACATATATAAATGTAAATGTAAAAAAAAAATAAAAAAATCAAATATTAATATATAAGAAATAAACATCATCATATACGAATAAATAAATTTACCTAAAATATTAATATAGAAGAAATAAACATTAGTATATACGAATAAATAAATAAAACTAAACATTTTACAATTAATATAAATAATTTATTGAAATAAATAATACACGTAAATAAATAAATTGTTCAAGTATGAACAAAATGACACAAATTTTGAGGAGAGTAAGTAACAATAAACAATTATGTAAAAAAAAGGGTTCATTCTAAAAGGTGAATAACTTGAATTTCATTATTTGATATGTTAGCCTCTGATTAAAAAGTAATCTTATCGCCTTCTTCTTTGAAATCATTTCACATACTTAAATTCTTTCATCCCGCTCCAAGTTTTGTTTGATATATTTAGCATGTTTTCTCTACTATTTTGTATAAAAATATAATTTATATAATTATATATATGTAAATGTAAATAAAAAACTACAAATAAAGTATTAATATATAAGAAATAAAATTAACATATACGAATAAATAAAAAAACTAAACATATTAAAATTAATATAAATAATGCATAAAGATAAATAATACAAGTAAAAAAATAATCTGTTCAAGTATTAGCAAACTTACACAAATTTTGAGGAAAATAAATAACAATAAGCAATTATGCAAAAAAATATTCATCCTAAAAGGTGAATAACTTGAATTTCATTATTTGATATGTTGCCTTTATTTCAAAAAACAAATTTATCGCCTTCTTTGAAATCATTTAACCTACAAAAATTATTCCATCCTGCTTCAAGTTTTTGCTGATTTAATTGACACGTTTTCCTTTATATATATAACAATATTAATATATAAGAAATAAACATATGCGAATAAATAAATAAAAAACTAAACATATAAAAGTTAATATAAACAATAAATAAAAAAAATACACGTAAATAAATAAATTATTTATAACTATTATTAATATATTAATAAATAAATAAATTATTCTAATTGTGTTTGGTGAATAATTTGGGTTTTTTTGTTCCAAGAAACATGCATGAAGTTCTTTATAGTGCCACGTGTAAAAGTTTCTGCTTTCAGTGAAATATTTTTTTTTTCTTCAAAAAATTGTGGAAGTGAGACGTATTAAATTTTTTTATTTTTGTTCCCTTGAAATGTATTAAGTATAGATTGTTTTAGGGATAGCTGAAGAATTTTGGTCCTTTTTGTTCCAAAAAACACTTAGGAAGTATGCCTTATAGTGTGACTCGTGTAAAAGTTTTTGCTTTTAGTAGAATATTTTTTTTACCTTGAAAAAATTGTGGTAATGAGATGTGACAAAACTTTATTTTTGTGTTCCATTGAAATGTATTAAGTATACATTCATTATAGGGCTAGATAAAAATTTATGAAACTTTTTGTTTGAATAAACACTTAGGAAATGTACTCTAACGGCAAGTGTAAAAGTTTATGCTTTTATTAAATTATTTTTTGTTTCATTACACGCGAAAGATATTAATTATTTATGGAGTTTTATTTCGTAATTTTAAAGCATAATGTTAATTATAATTATAAGTCAGATGTTAGTCATATTAAAAAGATAAAAATGTATTGAGTATAGATAGATAAGTATAGATATAGATTTATATTTTTTATTTAAGTAGAAAATAAAATAATTATTTATTTTATATTTATTTAGGATTTTTAAAAAAATTTGCAATTTTATTTATGTACGACATAAAATAAGTTAGAATGTGTGTTTATTTAGGATTTTAGATATTTTAGAAATTTTGTGTATTTTAAATTTTAATTTAAGTAGGACATTAAATAATTTATAATTATTATTTATTAATATTTTTGAATTATTTAAGAATTTTATTTATTTCAGATATTTTATTTAATTAGGAGATTAAATAATTTAGGATTTGTATTAATTTAAAATTTTGAATAATTTAAGAATTTATTTATTCTAATTTTTTATTTAAGTATGATAATAAATAACTTAGGATTTGTATTTTTTTAAAATTTTAAATAATTTAGGAATTTTTTTATTGTGATTTTTTATTTACGTATGACCTTAATAAATTAGGGTTTATATTTATTTAGTATTTTGAATAATTTAGAAATTTAATTTATTTTCAATTTTTATTTAAGTAAAACTGATCCGATCGGTCATCGATAGGGATGACGTCAGCAGCAGAGAACCACGTGGACCACTCACAGGGTGACACGTGGACCAGGTGACAGAGAGACCAGGGAGGCGATCGCCGAGAGCGGTGATCGGGGGTCAGTGACCAGGTGACCACCGACAGATCAGGCGGCAGAGAGGTCAGGGGACAAATCATCCAGAATGGTGATCGGTGGTTAGCAGCCAAGTGGCCACCAATAGACCAGTTCTCAGACTAACGCCTGGGGGCAGAACGCGAGAAGCAAACAAGCACTAATCAGTCATCGGGTGCATTGTCATCGGGGTCTCGTGTTACACGCAATTAAACTGGGACTGAGGTTCCCAGCGAGAGCGTTACGCATGGACCTCGCATGAGCACATCTCAGGGAATCATGCACGAGAGTGGCCTGAGGGAACT
>Ga0123342_1010393_pt1 | contig 10702 bp, 6 predicted proteins | sample Turbeawhitnodule_FD_89960 | JGI IMG/M metagenome (GOLD analysis project Ga0123342, IMG submission 89960) | Root nodule microbial communities of legume samples collected from Mexico - Turtle bean Mexico white nodule | ecosystem: Host-associated > Plants > Roots > Nodule | place: Mexico: Nepantla... | reverse complement strand
TTTTCCCTCGTTTACATGAGAATAAGCAGGGCAACCAAATATTTTAAGATTAGAATAATCAACAGGGTTACCTGACCAAACTTCTTCTGAAATGTTGCAATCAATTGATCTGTTAGGAGAGCGATTTATCAGATAACATGTTGTTGAAGTCGCTTCAGCCCAAAAAGATTTCCTCAAACCAGAATGGGAAAGCATGCAACAAACTCTCTCTAGGATAGTTTTATTCATCCTTTCTGCAACCTCGTTCTGTTGTGGAGTCCTTGGGATGGTGAGGTGTCTGGAAATGAGTTCCTTCTTGCAGAAATCATTAAATTCATTCGAACAAAACTCAAGGTCATTGTCTGTCCTTAGCCTTTTTATCTTCTTGCCAGCTTGATTCTCAATCAATAATTTTCACTCTTTAAAAGTGGAAAATGCTTCATTCTTATGTTTGAGAAAATACACCCAAAGTTTTCATGAGAAATCATCAATAATTGTCATCATATAACGACATTTACCTCTAGAGGGAACTTTTAACAGACCCCAAAAACCCGAATGAATATAATCCAAAGTACCTTTGGTTCTGTGTATGACTTTAGAAAAACTAACCTTCTTCTGCTTACCAAAAATGCAATGTTCGCATAAATCAACCTTTCCAGTACAGTGGTTACCAAGGTGACCCTTCTTCTTAAGGATTCGAATTCCCTTCTCACTCATGCGGCCTAATCTCATATGCCACAACTTGGTGTTATCTTTGTTGGGTGACGCAACAGCTGCAAAACATGTAATTGTTGAACCCTGCAGCACAAACAAACTATCACATCGAATTGCCTTTAGTAACACAATAACTCCTTTAGACACTTTTAAAACTCCACCTTCAACTGAGTATCTACACCCATAAGATTCAAGGGTACCTAAGGAAATGAGATTTCGTTTCAACTCAGGGACATATCTGACACCTGTTAAAGTTCTAACAATTCCATCATGTGTCTTGATTTTGATTGTTCCTTCACCAACAACTTTACATTGAGCATCGTTTCCCATTAAAACAAGACCATCATAAATTGGTTCATATGTGGTAAACCAGTCTCTATTGTGAGACATGTGAAAAGTACAACTAGAATCAAGAATCCATTCATTTTTATACCTTTTGTTCAGTGTTGGAAGCTACAAAACAATCCCCATTAGATTCAGTTTCAACAATACTGGCTTCGACAGATTTTTCTGGTTGTTTACCATTTCTCTTATCTTCTCTATCTTGCTTATTCTTCAATTTATAACATTCAAAGATCTCGTATCCCTTTTTCTAGCAATAATGACAATATTTGGAGTTCTTGCCTCTAGATTTTGACCTGGATTTATAATCCTTCACCGGAGATTCCATAATGAATTTCAGTGTCAAATTTTTCTTTGGCTAGTAAATTAGTTTTGACATCATCAAAGCTTAAGATAAGATAATTATCGTATAACATAATTTCTATGAATTGTCGATACGAGGGTGGTAGAGAAACAATAAGTAGAGCGGCTTTATCCTCATCATCAATTTTAACATCCAAATTTTCCAAATCAATTATGATGGAAATAAATTCATCAAGGTGAGATTGGATGGGAGTACCTTCGGACATTCAGAGTGTAAAGAGTCGCTCCTTTAACCAGAGTTTGTTTGCAAGACTTTTGGTCATGTATAGAGACTCCAATTTACTCCATATGCCTGTTGCAGTTTTCTCGTTGATGACCTCACGCAACACCTCACGGGACAAGCATAACTGGATTGCAGACAATGCCTTTTCATTCATCTCATCCCACTGCTCCTCCGTCATAGCGGTTGGCTTCGTCATTTTACCAGCTAGAACTTTCTTTAAACCATTCTGGGTGAGAACAGCTAACATCTGGACTCGCCAGATAGCAAAACTTATTTTACCATCAAATTTCTCAATATCGAATTTTGACATTATTGAATAACAAATCCAGGTTGAATTATCGAAAAAGCTTTGATGCCAATTTGTAGGGATATCGTGTGTGGAAGCGTGATAATTTCAACCAAAGATTATGAGAAATTAAAGTAACAAGAAAAATGAGAATGATACCAGAATTTTTAGGTGGAAAACCCCTTTAAATAAAAGTAAAAACCACCGGCGAGAGAGTCAAAACTTCCACTATAATGGTACTGGGAGTACTATGAATTCCTCTCAACCTAATAGATAAATAACCCCAAAACAAATTCTCTCTATATGGGTTAACACTTACACCCAAGAGAAGAAATAGAGAGTATATGAAAGGAGAGAGGAAACAAGTGTATGTTGTTGTTGTTTTGTTGTGTTACATTTCTTGAAAGAAGCCACTATATATATAGTGGTTCTAGGAGACAACAATAATAAAAAAACAATTAATTGAGAATGGTAAGTAACCTCCCTTTGATAACAATTAATTGTGAACGGTAAATAACTTCCATTTGATTTCTTTGGATATGCTCCTTCAATTATGCCAAGAAAATAAAAAAAGGTGAGTCATATCCCACCTGACATGTTTTTGCCTTGTTTAAAAGGGGTTGTAAGTATGTATTTTGTTGAAGGTTAAAGACAATAGCAGTGACTAGTCGGTTTAGTGCTTTCAAACTTTTTCCCGACTCAACTTTATTTTTTAATTAAAATTAAAATAAAAAATAGTTTAAAAGAATAATTTTTTTCTATTATATTATTTGAAAAAATACAAATATACAATAATATTATAAATATTAATTATAATGGAACTATTTAACCTGTAAAAAGATAATTATTTTAGTTTATTGAATTAGAGACATTAATTAACCAATTAAAAATTTAGAAAATATTTATATGATTAAATGTACTTTTAATATATATATATATATATATATATATAAATTTTAAAAAAGCACAAGATTTTAAAAAAATTACAGGATTTCAACCTATTTTATTAATTATCAATTCTTAAGAAAAAAAAGTGGAATCTGATAACATCACTAAATTTGTGAATTCCAATGATCAATTAGTTAATATATTACCTATAGGCTCCAAGTTAAAAAAAAAGTATTATAATTATAAAAATAAAGAAATCAGGAAAATATTGAAATAAGCAATTAATTTTATATCATCAATAATATCTGGATTATATATATATATATATATATATATATAAATATTAAGAATTTATTTTATTTATTCCCGTATCATATAATTATTATTAGAATATAGAAAATCCTCTATTTGTTTTTTGAGTATAAATAAAGCACCTTGGTATCGGAGATAAAGAGATTTTCATCTCAATGTTTATAATGTTTATATCCTCCCTAGGGTTTAACGAAAACTATATTCTCAATAAATTCATCATCTATTGTTAGCATAAGAAGTTTTTTAACCCTTGTCTTGGAGCTGTGCTCTTGAATGAAGAGCCAAAATATCTCTGCACTAAAATATAGCTAAGAATGAAGAGCCAAAAAATATAGGTTATTCATTTACATGTACACGGGGTAAGATCATGGATTATATCTATCACCTTCAATGCTTCTTCACAAACGTACGCTTTTTTTTCATCTTAGTTTTCCTTAATTCTAGTTTTTTCTTATACTTCCGATATCTATATTTTTGTCGATCAGTCAACCACTTGGAATAATTTTTCCCAGTCTTACACTCAAGGAAATCTGCAAGTTCATCATAGTCGGGTAAGTTTTTGGGGTTTTCGAATAAGCAATTAAGAAACATTTTCCCATTGCAGGTTTTCTCTGTGCCATCCTCGTCGTCACAGGAGGTCAAGGAATCCATTCTGAAAAATACAGGATAGTTCAGAAAAAGCACAAAAGAGGAATAGTACAAAAAACGAAACCAATCAATTGGAGGACAACTTATTTACGCAAATCATGTCACTTTACCAAAAAAAATGAGAAAATATAAGATATTTGCCACTTAATTTCAGTGGAGATTATAAATCATTGCATAATCATCGTTTTTTGGAGGTCAGAGAAAAAGTTTATGGGAAGCTAAGGAGGGAAGGTTGCCTTGTTCTTGGGAGACAATGGTACTTGCATATAATTCAAACAAAAAATGAAGGATAGGATCCCTAGCCCGAAGTGAGACCAAGACATTCCACTAGAGTTAACCCTCGTCGCTTGATTGCATAATGTTTGTTACTACATTTGGGTGGGAAAATGCATGAATAAAAATAACACGACAATAATTCATGCAATCTAAATATCACAAGTGGAACCACTGTTAAATTAAACTAAATGGAATCCCTCAAACTCTCTACCATTGATGCACTAAACTAAATGAAGTCCCTCAAGATCTAAATATGCCCCAAAATTCCAAGAGAATATGCAGTATAGTTTAATCAAATAAAGGGTAGTCCTTCAAAGAGGCCATAACTAGGACAGAAGACAACTGCTCCTTAACAAAACTAACAGCAAAATCAGTGGGCCTCTAACTATGTACCCCAACAGCGTGGTGTTTTCTTAGGCTTAACAATGAATTGAACTTATGATGGCTATTCAAGCACCCGTTAAGCAAGCCTCAAATTACATGCTTGAATAGAGAAATTGAGCATCTGTAACTGAAAAAGACAACACCATGTAAAGCCTAAAAAGATATAGATACAATATGTACCTCAAATTACATGATTGAATTCTACGAAACTCTTCTGCAACTTTATAGACAGATTGCTTATCTCTTGCACCCTGCAAAATTTATCCACAATTTAGAATGAAATATAAACTAAATTCAAGTTCATGAGAACTGAAGACACAATTCACCTTTCCGCTATTAACATATGAAATTTTGGACAAGCCAGGCCGCAATGACAGACCCCTCAATGATCCCAAAGCAAGTAAATCTCCCTCTTCAAAAACAAACAGATACACCAATGCCATAAGTACGGATATACACCCCTTTGCTAGCAATTCAAGTCCATTGTTAAAACTTAAAGATAACAAGCCAGTAAAGTGCACGAGCAATGACTTGGAGACTTTGTAATTTGATTTCTGACTTTTCATCTCATCATGCAAGAAAGTTTGAATTGGTAAACAAATCTTAAACGGTTGAAAATGGTCAATGATGCTGATCAATAAATCATATTTCTCACGCACAATGGCACTTTTCATGGTATTCAAACAATCCGAATCACCACTATTACTTAGATACTTAATTGCCTGTAGCAATGAAACACTCATCAGCTTCAATATGGATCCAAGAAGACATATATCTTGTGAACTAGTGTTTTCCTTTATATTGTATACAGCATCTCCAGCTGCATCTTGAGAGAAAGCTTGATGGATTATACAATTTAAGATTGAGGTAATCACTTCCCTGTATGAATCATCAAATAGGTATTGTCTCTCTTTCATAAATGCAATATATTCAGCCAAAAGATCGGCTTTTGTTTTGGAGAACAGTTTGCATTGATAGGAGTCCCATGAATCATCTGATTTTGGTAAGACTTTATTTAATCTGCTTCTGGTGCCTTGCTGGATATAAGATTCAAATTTTAGCTGACCTTTGTGAAGAAGATGTGAGTTGTTGGAACATTTCAAGTCAACACGAAAACCATCTATTTGCAAATTAGACACATGTGTAGAGTACAAGATAACAGATTTTTGAAGTGATGTTAACTGGAATGCTAAAATCTCTGAAGATAAGCCAGAACCAATGGCTTCAGCAACCATTGAGATTATGTGTGCCTGGAACATCTTTGGTGCAAAGAGCACAATAGGGTCATGCAGCAATACAATGGAGGGCGCAATGCTAAGTTCAGGAAATCTGAAATCCTTATCCCAATGTAAAAATAATCTAACAGTCAAATCCTCAACTGCTTTCTCATCAGAAACTGACAGGATGAAATGAGAACATAACACCTCCAGGACAATGGCAATGTCACCTTGGTTGAAATGACACATGAAAAGCTTTTCATGGATTGAAGATTTTGAAGCAACAATCATAAGATACCTTCTCAATGGTTGGTGTCTTAAAAGTTCATCTGCAAATACCTGAAACAACATGTTGATGAACATAAATTTATTCACACTTAATAACTTTAATAAAAGATTCTTGGATTGTAATCATGGATAAATCCATTGTTTTAATTAATATTCTTCTAATTGGGTTTATTAGGCCTTAATTGTCATTTCTGTTAATTATGTGTTTTTAACCGAAGTTGCTTTTTTTGAATCAAGACAGAAAATGAAATCTGAGATAAAGAATTAGAGAATTATATATGCAAATAACTCAAGAAAAATAATTGAAAGCAAATCATCAGCAGAGATATTCTCTCAAAATCATGCAATTAAAACTCCTCTGCAAAACCCTTCAAAAATAGAGTAAATGTATTTTGAAGATATTATTCAAGAAAATCTTCTGCAATATCTCACAGTATTACTGGAATCAATTACAATCAATGCGCAAATCTGAAGCAAAATTGGAAACAATATATTTGTTTGGGAATGAAGATATTTGTTTAATAATTTTAGGTATTGAATACATCAGCAAACGCATGTTTTGATAAGATTCAGTTGAATTGAATCAACACATGTTTAATTTAGTTTAACCCTATGTGAGAATTGAATGGTGATAATCTTTAGATAACCAGTGAGAAATTTATTGGTGGGGGAACTTAGGAGTCAACCTACATTATTTACAATTTTTAATTTCTACTTTATTTTTCTAAACAACTATCTCAATGCCCCTTTTATCTTTATTATTGTTGCTAATTTTTCTTGTTTGCAGATAGATTTTGAATACTTATTGATTTATTGATTCCACAATTATACTATCATCTCTCTAGCACTAGAAGGTCTACGTTGGAATCATTTTATGTTGAATGCTAAATGCCAACTATCAAATACCTGAGATAACATGTTCAAGTTTAGATTAATAGAACTCCAGTAAGAATCCTTTACAAAATTCTATGTGGCAGATGTTTAAAATGCAAAAAACAAGAGGGACAACCTTTGGCACAGCTGTAGACTGTTGCCTGGTGACCTGAAAGTTACTAGTTCAAATTCTGGAACAATCTCCCTGACCACAATAGGTGGGAGCCTAAAGCACTGGAAAAAAAACCCTTTGTAACAATCATTAATCATTTAACACTAGCACATACACATTTGGTCACATCCAAACTGAAACTAAATGAATCTACCATCTCCTCTAAGTTAAAATCTCCAAAAGCTTAAGTGAATAAGTCAATTTTCATTGCGAAAGAAGAACAATTCCTTTTACCTTTTTTTCATACAGTAAGTACTTAAGAAGAAGTATTTCCAAACAGGTTCTAAATCTACAAGAAAATGATAATAACAGAATTCTAGATTTAAAAACTATGTAGACAAAACTTTTAAAACAAAAAGCCACATTTAATTAGTAACCAGATCCAGAATCATATAAGTTAATATTAACCCGTTAATTGGAGCATATAGCTTCAGAACACACGTATATTATAAGATTAACTATGTGAACACGAAACCTACCTCAAGCAGCGAGCGCAGAAACGGACGGCAAGAATCATCGAGGTCCAAGTCGACGTCGGAGAGGAAGTTGCGAAAGCGCACGCCGTGATGTTCGGTGACATTGATAGAGAGGAAGGAGTTGAGGATGCGAAGAAGGGAGCGGCACTTGAGAAGTAGGAACTTCTGGTCGGAGTGCGGGATCGTCAGGAGAAGAAGACAGCAGCGCAGAATGAGACAAAGATTTTTAACAACTGGCCACAGCCGCGAATTCGGAGGCGGAAGGGGCCGATACTGAAGGTCATGGATGTGGTGCAAAGGAAGAGCGGAGAAGAATCGGTCGAAGGTGGAGTGGAGTTGCTCGAAGAGGGTTTCGCAGATCCTGCGATGGTCTTTGCCTTGGAGAAATGGATCTTCAACGGTGAAGTTGGAGAGCGATTGGTACAGTTCAGTATAATTTGCTTCGTCCATTAGGGTTTCATAGAATCGGACTTCTCTGTGACTGAAGGCGGGAAACAAGATGCAACACCACGCAACACAACCTTTTGAATTCCACAGTATAGATTTGACTCTTTTTACTAACAAAAGATATTAGTACCTTGAGAACAAAATCATTTTTTATTGCGTCAGGATAGAAAAAAAAAACAGTGGTTATTATTTTTATTTTATATTTGTTAATATTATAATTAGTATTTAAAAATATAAAATATAGTTAATAATTTTATTAGTTTTCAAAATTATTAATAAACGAATTGTATTAGAAAAGTTTAAAATTATGATTATAAAATTAAAGTAATATATTAAGATAATAGAAACTAAATTATTGAATCTATCAAAAAGTAAATCATTAAAAAGAAAAGTAAAAAATAAATTAGTTAATAATAAATTGAAAATAATTGACAAAAAAAGTATTTCAATTATTTGATTCAGTTACGTACTTACAAAATATTACTATATTAAATATTATTTGTTATCTAACACCCTTATAAAACAATATAAACATAATATATAATTTTTCAAAATACATTTTAAATAAATATATAAATATAAACTTTTATAGAAATAAAGCATTAATAAAATTTTAATCTTTATCAAATGTTACTCATATACGCGTTACAAAATAAATAATAGATGTAACCTATTAAAATAAATTTTTAAGTTAAGAAAATATACATGTAAAGAAAACATCACGATTAGGAAATAAAGACCAATCCAACTCTATCAAAATATCAATATAAAAAAAAATTATAAGAACAAAATGAATTTTTATATTAAAGATATTCAACTCATGAAACATTAATTGAGGTTTTATGCAAGACTCGTATTAAGTATGTCATACTAGGTTAGAACATAAGTGTCAATACTTAATATACAAATCAAACAATTATCAACATATTATTCCATATTTGTTACATCAAATCCTTGTCAATAAGCATCATCATACAATATAATGTATTTAAACAAAACCATTATTCAACCAAATATACTAATTAATACTCACTTTGCATTTATAAAAACATACATATTCAATACATTAAAGAAACTAGAACGGACAGAAAAAAGAAAAGAAAAATAGTTTGAGCGTAAATATCCTTTCATGAGTAAAAATCTAGTAGAATCAAGGGTTGACTTATAGTGTTATTTTCGCTTGAGCGAAAATAGGATCAAAAGTAAGATTTGAATTTATAATCTATTTTTTACTTGAGCGAAAATCCTATACTTCGAAGGAAATATCAGAAAACGAGATTGATGCATTAAAGCAAATCAATTTTCAAAAAGTTTTATTTAAAGTCACTTTATCAAATATAACTTTTAAACCATTCAAAATATCAATACATTTTATAATATTCTCAAACATCAATATTCACTCTCTTCAATTTAGTCTTAGTGTCAACACCCAATTGCTTCTGGATAATTAAAAAAAATATTTTATAAAAATGAAAAATATGCTCGATTGAATATCAAATCATTAATTTGAGAGAAATGATAAAATAAAATTCAAAGTTTTTTTAAATAATATATATATATATATATATATTAACAAATAAAATTAAAAAAAGAAAATTAGATAAAATAAAAATATATAAATCTTTAAAATAGAAATTGTATTTGCTAATATTTTAAAACTTAAAAATACATTAATATTTAATATGCAATTATAAATTTTTTATTATGTTGATTTATTTATTTTAAAATAAATATAAATAAATAAATTTTGGGTCCAACCTATATTCTTTTTCTTTTAACCTAGTTTTTACTTAAAAGAAAAGCATTGGAAGACACAACAAAAATTCATGAGCACTAAAAACAACATATAAAAGAAAAAAGAGTGAAAAAAATTGCATAGAGAAAAATAAGAAAAAGTAAGCAACAAAATAACAAGAAAAGAGAGAAAGTGAGGACATAAAATGATGGAAAGTGTTATTTTTCTTCTTTTGATGGAAGATGAAGGAGAGTTGAGGAGCAAAAACATTCTTAGAAACTCAATAGGAGTTTTTATGGTTTGAATTGGAGTTAGAAATTGTGAGAGTGAGGGTGAGAGTGAGAGGTGAGACCAACTTACTAGGAAAGATTCTAGGCTAAGTCTTAAAGGACACTAACCTAGAAAAAACTTAGGAACAAGTAGAATGATGAAAATGAGTACCATTTCAATACTAATTCTAAGTTCCAAAAAATACAAGAGAGGAGCACTTCTATTTATAAGAGGCTTGATCATAAAAAAAGAAGAAAGAGTGTGAGGGAAGATTTTAACCATAGCTTAGTCTCCAAGTTTGAGTGAAACTTGGAAGTCAAGCTTCTAACCCTAACTTGGAGCTCAACCTCTACACCCCTTCTCTTGCATATCCTTCATAGGGTTTTCTCTTGGGCCATTAGAGGCCTAATTAAAATCTTAGCTAGACTTTACAAAATTTTATTCTACTTGGCCCAAATACATGACCCAAATATTTTATGCTACTAAGCCCAATTAGGCTCATATGCTATTAAGATTAACAAAATTTTAGGTCTTCATCCTTCTTATTGAGTGGATATTGTGACTAGATGGGTTTCCATCACAAAGGGAGGCATGAAACGAAAAAAGCAAGGGGCATAATAGAAAGAGAAAAGAAGATGTGAGAAGGAATAATAGAAAAAAGAAAAAAAAAGGAACAGAAAAGCAACATAATGAGAAATGAAAAAGAGAGAGAGAGAGAGAGAGAGAGAGAGAGAGAGAGAGAGAGAGAGAGAGAGAGAGAGAGAGAGAGAGAGAGAGAGAGAGAGAGAGAACAAAAAGCGAGGTGTGTA
>Ga0123342_1010392_pt1 | contig 10703 bp, 10 predicted proteins | sample Turbeawhitnodule_FD_89960 | JGI IMG/M metagenome (GOLD analysis project Ga0123342, IMG submission 89960) | Root nodule microbial communities of legume samples collected from Mexico - Turtle bean Mexico white nodule | ecosystem: Host-associated > Plants > Roots > Nodule | place: Mexico: Nepantla... | reverse complement strand
ACTCAAATATGTTAAGTATTGTTGTTTAGGTCCAAACCCTAAAAATACCTCCCGGTCAGATTTAGGATTCTCAATTTGTCACGGAAAGTTAAAAGTAAAACAACAATACCAATAATCAATCAAAAACTGAATATTAATATATAAGATATCACCTCAATACATAAGAGTTTGAGCAGATTACTCCCAATCCCAGAGGGTAGAATTAGCCACGCATACTTCTATCACCTTTCATTCTACCAATTGGGTTACAATTTACTCTATGGTGTTTTCCTCTCAATCTGGCACACTACAATTGAGCCTCTAGCCCTCTATTTATCCTAGTTTTCTAGGGTTAGGTTGCTTCTTGTGTCGCGCTAATGGGCTAAATGATAAAACATAAGAAAAGGCCCAATCTTTCTTTGCATCCTTTTCCATTCTGGGACCTTCCATCTTTATCTTTTTAGCTCAAATAATTCATCTTTAATCCAAATCTCCAATCTTCCTTAGAAATTTGAAATTAACACCAAATTTGGAAATAAAATACTCTTATTCAAATAAAGATCATAAAAAATATAAAAAAGGTATAAATTCATAAATTAGGGATTATTTTATATGTAAATTAGAAAAAAATCCTCATAAGTGCCTATATTTTAATATGAAATATTACTAAAATTAGGCACTTATCAATGCACTATTCAAGTTTTTGTAGTCCACGCACATCCTCCAATTACCGTTCGCTTGGTAACCATAACAACGTTGGAAACCAAGTTGTATACCGAGCCTCGCGTATAAATTTGTCGACAAAAGCTTTTCGGCTTCTGTCTCAGCTGCTAAACACTTCTCGTCGTCGTAATCTCTTTTCTTCTGCGTGATCGGTCGCGCTTCCTTGAATACTGACAGCTTGTGCGTGATGACGTCCGAGCTTACCCCCGACATATCGGACGAGGTCCACACGAACATATCTACATTCTTCTTTAGCGTTGCGTGTATTATCTCAACCTCAACAGTCGCCATGGTCATGCCTACACAGGTACTGTGCTCCTCATCTAGGAGGGGCACTCGTAGTAATTCTTCCCTGGCCTCCAGCCTATCCTCATTCGTTCGGGGGTCCAGGTCCACTAAAGCGATTGCGGGTTCCATCGGTATCGGCTGGGCTTTTCGGGGGGAGTCATGTTTCCGAGAAGATTTACGTTTGGGGGAGCGGTCGTTCCTCAGAGGCTCCACCCTCAAGCTTTCGACATAGTATTCTCTTGCTTCCTTTTGGTCGACATGGACCGTGAGGATGTCCCCTGACAGTGAAGGGAACTTCATCGCCAGGTGGGGTATTGACACGATCGCCATCAGTCGATTGATAGACGGTCGTCTAAGGAGGATGGTTTAAGAGGTATTTGCATCGATCACCAAGTATCGCACCTTGATGGTTTTGCAATTCTTCTCCTCATCGAATGTGGTATAAAGCTCGATATAGCCTTTAGTACCTACCTTTTCGCCTGAGAATCCGACCACATGGTCGTCATACGGCACCATCTCGGCTTCGGGTATCCTTATGGCTTTGAAGCTTTTCCAGTATAAGATGTTTACTGAACTTTCTTGGTCCACCACTGTCTTCCTGATGGTGAACCTGTCGATATCGACCGATATCACCATAAGGTCATCTTGCCGGTAGTCAACACCTTTGAAGTCATTGTTGGTGAAGGTGATGGGCGGCATCCTCAGCCAGAATGTCACTGCGTTCACGTGATGTATTGCCCAAAGATGCTTCTTTCGGCGGTGTTGGTGCTTCCACCGCCGGAAAATCTGCCAGCGATTGTGTTAATAACCTCTCGGTCTCCCATGGAGGGTCGTCTCTTCGTGGAGGGTCGTCCCTCCTTAACCGTCACTCATGGCGATCTCGGTCATACTCGTGGTCTTGGAGGCGAACGTCTCCTTTTTGTGAGCTCGTCTCTGCGGAAGAGAGTGACTCGCACCTCGGCTACCCCTGACGAACTAGCGCAGATGTCCAACGTAGATGAGTTCTTCGATCTTGTCTTTTAAAGCCTGACACTCTTCAGTAGAATGCTCGCTATTCTGGTGATACCAACACTGCTTTCTTTGGTCGACATTGTCTGGGCTCGCTGCTTTCCTAGGATGAGGGATCAGCTCGGCATTGAGTGCCTCATCCATAAGTCTTCCCCTTTCAGCCGTCAAGGGGGTATACTTCGAGAACTGGCTTCCTTGGTTATCTCTACGTCTGTCGCCTTGGTGGCTCGACCGGCCTTGGCGATCCTTCTCCTCGTTGCTCTTCTCCCCGCTGGCCTTTGCTCGGGCATGGTTGCAAAACTCCCTCAACTTCTCCAGCTGCATGAACTTGGCTTCTTTTCTAAGATCGTCCAGGCTAGCGCCCGGCTGCATACAAAGATTGTTGGAAAACGGTCCTAGTCACAGGGTCGTTAACATATGATGCATGGCAACGTCCGAACTAAGGTTTCGGATACTCATTGCCACCTTGTTGAACCTGTCAACGAAGGTTCTTTGCGATTCTCCCTTATCCTGGAGAATGCCAACCAGGACGATGAAGGTCAGGTGGTGCGGCCTTCTGGTAGCAAATTGGGTCTCGAACTTCGATACGAGTGTTGCGAAGTTGTCAATGGAGTTGGGCGGGAGCTTGGTGAACCAACTGAGGGCTCCTCCCTTCAAGGACGTGGAAAACACTTGGCACGACACTGTGTCGTCCGATGTGTAAAGACTCATATGGGTGGTATAGGCATCCATATGCTCGTCTGGGTCGGTTGTACCGTCATACCGGTTCTTGTTGAAGCCCTTCCAACTGTCGACAATGGAGCTTCTATGACAACATTGGTGAAGGGGTGTCGACGAACCGAGTCCAGGGTGACAGTCGTCCTAGCCGACTTGTTGAGACAGGATTCACCATCCATCTCATGGGTGAGAACCTTGTCCTTGGTCTCCTCAGCCGGTCTCAGGTTGGAAGGGGAGGTGTAGGACCTGCCGACAACATTTGTCGGCCCAGCAAATGGTCCTCCATCTACCAGCTTCTTTTTCATCTCCTCATTCTCTACGCGGAGAGCATGCATCTCCTGCTTGTTCTTTCTCGTGACTTATTCTTTCTCTTCATCTCGACCATCTCTCTCTGTAGAGACAATGACAGCGCCATCTGGTCAACTTCACTCATCCTTTCCATGCTTTGGGTTGATACCATATACTATTGTTCCTCAATCAAATTCTCTCAACCCACGGTGGGCGCTAATTGTTCCTGCTAGAGAGATGGGACCTAGAGAACTATTGAGAGGCTTCATCTTCCTCCTTCCTATTGGGCGGTCGATCTACACTTTAGCTTCCTCTCCCTGACTTTCTGTTACTCCTTGGGGTCTCGGTCACTCGATCACTCAGTCTTCTAAGGAATACCGAATGGGAGTACCTGTAGAAGACACTCTGACGCTCAAGTCAGCAAAGGGTGTTCGACACTCGGATGTTAGAGTACGGTAATTAATGACGTACCTAATTCTTGGAATGTGCGTTATTTATATTATTTTAATGGGCCTAGAGGTGTATTACCTAATTCTTAGCCAGTGTTTGGATCTGGGGGTGGTACTGTTGTCGACGACAGATGTTGAGTGCCACCCCTGTTTGGTTCCAGGGTTGCATGCGGGGGGAGGGAGGTGATGGAGAGAAAAGGAAGAGGTTACGCGATCAGCTGAAGAATGAAGAGAAAGGAGAGAGTAGTGAATGGAAAGCCACGTCACACATAAGAACTTACGAATCTACCCTTCCTTTTCTTCATGCAATCTGCACGAGCTCTCTTCCATGCACTTGCAATGTTTACGCATGGCATGTGAAACTTCGGAATTCACTCAAAGAAACCCAAACTATCTTTACAGACTTGTGAATTGGTTCACTGGGGTTGGAGAGGTTCGTAAGGCATCAGAGTGGTAGGGGACTGAGATTCGTAGTGGTTGTTTGGTCTTAGGTTAGCATTGCCTTGGTTTTGTATAGCACATAATCGATTATGAGTGAAAAAGAACATAGTACATAATCGATTATGCTGTTAAAAACAGTGGATATCGATTATGCTCTTGAGATAATCGATTATCTGTTATTTTTTTCGACCATAATCGATTGTACATTATGTGTAAAAGTGAGGGTAATCGATTATGTATTTGAATAATTGATTATGTTAATTTTTTAACTGTAGAAATAATTGATTATGTTAGTTTTTTTTAGATCTGTGAATTTTTGTGTTAATTGAATTTTTTTTTTGTTTTATAATAATTTGTATTGTTTTGAAAATAATATAATTATTTTTATGAAATTAATTATATACATTAATTTAAAATAAAAATATTAAGATAGTAATAAAATTTGTATTATATTATTTAAAATTAAATAAATAAATTACATATTTTTGTTATTGAGAATCCATTTGAATGAATTTATCTTAATTAAAATCCATTTTAAATTTAGACCAAATTAATATAATTATTGTTTTTTATTGATTAATAGGAGTTTTTTTTCATATTAGTCATAAAATATTGAATTTTCTTTTCTATTTTTAGAATATTCCTTTATTTTTTAGATTCTTTTGTTTACAAAAGTAATTTTTAACATTTATTTCTTTATTAAAAAAGATTTTGTTTTTATTTGAAATTAGTATTTTGACAATAGGAAAATATAAACTGCATTTTTTTTCTTTATTCAATCATTGAATACTTATGTGTATTAAAATAATACAATTCATGTATTAATTTAGATATGTTTTATTACTTTGAGATATTATATACAATCATTTAATTTAGGTGTATTAAAATAATATTTTATTACTTTGAGATATTATAATATTAAAATTATCTAAATACATTAAATTAACTAACAAAATTAAAATAAATTAATAAATTGAAAAATAATATAATTATATTTACATTTTATATTTTATTTATTTATTTGAATTTTACATTATTTTATTCTTTTATTTATAATTGAAATTTTAAATTATTTTAATTGAATAAAATGTGCACAAAATTAATTATCATTTATTTTCACACAAGGGTAAATTTGTAATCTTATCATGTACACAATTAAAAATAATTCAAAATATTCTTACAATCATCACATCACTCACATATTTCAATAAACTTTCCTCACACATCCAGTGTAACATACCCCAATTTAAACACTCTAAACTTTTTTCACACTTTCTTTTCAAATTTTCACACTTCCACTCCCCCACACCCTCTAATCCAAACAAAGTCTTAATATGACTTAGCTTTACTGACCTTGATTGAGCGTGATTGGACTAAGAGTGTTGGTCGACCTGATCGCTTAAGCCAAGACTGAGCGTGATTGGACTGAGAGTGTTGGTCGACCTGATCGCTTAAGCCAAGACAGGATATTAACGATTTGACCTATACCGTTCGACCTATACCATACAATAACCTTAAACATCAAGATATGCTGAATCAGAATCACTATATCCATTTACAAATTTCATAATTTAAGAATTTTGTGGATTGCAAAATTAGGAAAAAACTGTAAGAAAAGGAAAAATTGAAATTTTTTATATTTACAGAAATAAAAAAAAAGAAAGAATAGAGCTACAGGAAGAAATAGCCTGATTATTTTTAAAGAAAAAAAACGTAGATGGATGGAAAAAAAAAAGGAAAGCAAATAAAACGAAGAATAAAAAACAAATAAATAAATAAATATAAAAATAGCTAATATTCTCTCATATCATTAATATTTTATTAATATTTATATTCTCGATAAATATTTTATTAAAATTAACTAATGTAAATTTCAATATTTTTAAAAATGGCTTATTTGAATACATTATTATTTTAAAATATACCTTTTTTATTTATTAAGATTTTAAATAATTTTATATTTTAGTTTAACTTTTACTTTAACTCTAATTTATATGTTTTAAATTTTTTTCTGAATATAAATATAAAAAAGTATTCTACCAAGTCAATTCAATCACTTACGATTCTAAAGTTTCTTATCGTTTAGTTTAAACATTCAACTTTCGGTTTCTTTCTTCTCTCCTTTTTTCTTATTCTTTCACCTATGCCCGACACAAGGCGGCTAATGGAACACTGAAAAAAAAAGGATGCCTCTGATTTCGCACCCACTTATCTGGGACCTACTGCAAACACTAATTTCTAATTTCTGATATTTTAAAAATCATACTTTACTCTACAACCATAATAATAATAAATATTAATATTTATAATTAAACAAAAATTAAAAGATTGAAGTATAGTTATCAAATAAACATTAATCTTTCCAAATTCACTAGACAGATCTTTTTTATAAAATATTTTATAAAAAATCTAAAATTAAAGTGTACTTAATTAAAAGCTGAAAATGTCAATTAATGTAAAAATATTATCTAAAATCTAAAAAAAAATTGTTGTCTAAAATTAAAAGAATATAACCTAAACGTATTCAAAATCCAAATACTAGACAACACTTAAAAAGTGATTGTGTAAGTATTATCAACAAAACTGTCACCTAACTGTTATAACATGACTTCTTATAGCGTTTTAGGACACTAATTTTAAAAATTTAATTTATTACCTTAGAAAAAAATCATTACAAACAATAAAGTATGAAGTTCCGTTTCTATCCAAGTAATACTATTTACTTATATAGAAAAATAAGAAAACATTTTGTTTACTTTCGAAAAAGGCTAATTTAAAGGTAAATGGATAAACACAATTTCCTATATCAAGTAAAGAAAAATAATGAAAGTTTAGGAAAATTTACACAATACCTTTAAAAAGTTAAAATTATCCTTAATTATTTTTTTATACACATATAAAATAATAATTTATATATTATAATAAAAAAATATTATATATTTATAATATAAATAAAAGTGAAATAATTAATTATAATAATATAATATAATAGTAATAAAACCAACATATTTATATAATAAAATATAAATGTATTTATATAGTAATAATAAAAGAAAATAAATTAGTAATATAAATCTAAAAACTATGAAATAATGATAGTATATTTAAAATAGAAATAATATATAAAAAAAGTAATAAAATTATAAATAATAATAGTAATTAAAATTTATTTTTAAAATAATAATAATAAATTATAAAAAATAATAATAAATATAAATTACATATTTAATAATAATTAAAATAAATTTATTAAATAATAATATTAACAATAATAAAAATTAATTTTAATTTTGATTTGATTTTATAAAAATATTTTTATAAGTATTTATAATAAAAAATTTATTAAATAAAAAAAAATATCTTTTACATCAAAATTTATTTGAAATTAAAACCAAAGTTTTTAAAATTTAATACATTTCTTACTTTATTTTTATGACAATTTTTTATATTTATGATAATTTTCAATAATTTATAATTTTCTTAAAAATAATTATTTAACAGTATTTTAATTAATATTTACATAAAAATATCTTTATTTTATTATTAATAAATTTGTAAACATATATTTTACACATTTCAAAAAAATAAAAGTCTTCTTAAAAAAATAAAAAATTTCATATAATCATCATATTATTGCAAACTAGTATAACCAAGTTTAAAGACAAGTTGAAAATGCTGAAATCTGACCTAAAAGTATGGAGTCGTGATGTGTTCGGGTGTTTGGAATCGAGTAAGAAGAGGTTGTTGAAGAATAATGAGGATCTTGACATAAAAGATAATTTATGCGATCTTGACAACGAAGCAAAGTTGAAAAGAATGGAGATTTTCAGTCAACTGAGAGTGATTGACAACAAATTGAATCCCTATGTAGACAAAAAGCTAGAGCCTCTTGGCTAAAACATGGAGATTCCAATTCAAAATACTACCACTCAGTTATCAGATGGCGAAGACTTAGGAATGAGATCAAAGGGGTTGAGGTAGAAAATCAGTGGTGCAATGATCCCCAAGTTGTGAGGCGGGAAGCCAGAAAGATTTGCGACTACTCATGACTTTGGGGTTAGGCTTAGCTCTGTAGATTTCAAGTCTTTGTCTACAGAGGATAGTCTAAGCTTGATCTATGGTTTTACTGAGGAAGAAGTAAAAGATGCAGTGTGGCAATGTGATGGCTCCAAAAGCCCAGGTCTGGACAAGTTTAACATCAACTTCATTAAGTCGTGTTGGGATACTCTCAAGTCTGACATAATGGAAGTTGTGCTCTCTTTTCATGATACAGGAGGTTTCCCGAAAGGATGTAACGCAACTTTTTTAGCTCTCATTCCTAAGGTAATCAATCCTACGAGCGTAGACCTATATAGACCCATATATTTAGTGGGCGCGTTGTATAAAATCATTACCAAGGTGTTATCAGGTGGGATTAAGAGGTTCTACCCTTGGTCATTAATGTCAATCAGTCGACTTTCCTCAGGGATAGGGGATGCTAGACAACATTCTTATGGCTAATGAAGTTATCGAGGAGCTATAGAGGAATGGGAGGAGTGGTTTATGTTTGAAGTGGACTTTGAAAAAGCTTATGATTCAGTAAGGTGAGGATTCTTATATGATATGCTCCAAAGATTGGGTTTTCACAGTGTATGGATCAAGTGGATTAAAGGATGTGTGGAGTCTGCCTCAATGTTTGTGCTAGTTAACGAAAGTCCTACTAAAGAGTTCTACCCTATGAGAGGGTTGAGGCAGGGAGACCCTTTAGCTCCATTCCTCTTCCTTGTTGTGGTTGAAGGATTGTCTAGGTTAGTTAGGCAAGCTATCAAGTCTAACATGCTTACAAGGGTGAAGATGGGGAGAGATGAGGTCGACTCTTGTTTGCTCCAGTTTGTTGATGATACTGTGTTTATGTGTGAAGACTTGTTCTCTAACGTGTTCACTTTGAAAGCAATCCTAAGGTGTTTCAAGTTGGCTTCCAGGTTGAAGATTAATTTTCATAAATCAATGATGGCAGGAGTAAATGTGGCCAGGAGTAACCTTGAATTCCATGCAAAATGTCTTAATTGTAATTTATGAGGATACATTTCAAATATTTGGGGATTGAAGTGGGTGACAATCGGAGAAAAAAAGAGTTTTGGGAGCCAATTGTGAATAAATTTACTGCGAGGCAATTGTTTTAAGATTCTTATCTTTGGCAGAGAAAATTTGCTTAATCAAGTCGGTTCTCACTGTCTTACGCCTTTTCTACCTTTTGTTCTATAAAGTTTCGGTTTACAATAGACTCATTAGTATTCAAAGGAGGTTCTTCTGGGGGTGGGGAAAGGAGAATAGAACCATCTCTTGGGTCGGCTGGGAAAATGTCTGCAAACCTTTGGAGGAAGGAGGTTGGGGATTAAAGACATTAGAAAGTTCAACAGAGCTCTTCTGGCCAAATGGAAATGGCGGTTGGTGAGTGAAGAACGAGGGAAGTGGAAGTTTATTCTGATTTCTAAATATGGAGTTGAATCAAGTCAAAGTCAGATGCTCAAGAAATATCAATCTTAGTGGTGGAAGGACTTGTCTAAAGTTTGTGCCAAGGATGATGTAGAAGGATGGTTTAAGAAAGCTCTGGTATGGAAAGTAGGAGCTGGGGACAAAGTTAGATTCTGAGAGGATGTATGGGTAGGCAATAACAAGCTTACATCCTTGTATCCAAGGTTATATTTTATCTCTTTGGACAAGGGTCTAATCGTGGGTGAGGTTGGAGAATGGGAAGATTCAGTATGGAATTGGCGGCTTAAATGGAGGCGAACCAGATTTGAGTGGAATCCCTATAAGAAAAAGAAATGTTAATGTTTATCTCTAGAGGTTCTCTGAACAGGGAGGTACAGGACGTTCAGAAGTGGGGAGGTGACGTCGATGGTGAGTTTACTGTGGAATCAGCTTATAAATTAGCTTTGTGTTCTAATGAAGGTCAAACGGGCATTTTCAACCAGTTGTGGCAGGCTAAAGCTTTCCTTAATGTCTGCTAACTGCATGGAGAATTTTGTTAGATAGATTACCTACAAGGAGCAGCTTAATCAGGAGAGGGGTGAGGGTCAGTTCGCCTTTATGTGTGCTTTGTCAAGAAACAAAAGAGAACTCTCAACATTTTTTTTTTTTAATGTGATGTAGCTCAACATATTTGCTCCCTATGTTTTAGATGGATAGGTATTCTGACCGTCAAACATAAGGACGTGAGGTGTCATTTCGAAAACTACTATTTAGCGCACTTAAACCCCAAACAGAATAAGGAGTGGATAGGTTTGTGGGAGGCTGTAGTACGGAATATATGGAAACAAAGAAATTTGTTGTCTTTAAAGAAGGAGTCCCTGACGCGGAAGAAATTTTTCAATTAGCACAACTTAGATCTTGGATGTGACCGAAATATCTAACCGAAATAGAGGTTACGTACTTTTATTTGCTCATATTCAGATTGGCATCTCAATCCCAATCTATACATAAAAAACTATGTGTAAAGAGGGAGAGGGCGATCTAGTTGATGGAGGGGTGAAGGAATTGTTGTAAAAGTGAGAGATGTGGCGTCAAACTCTGAGGAAGCGACAGTCAGGGCTGAAGCGACCAGAAGTGTGAGGTAGCTCTGCTGCTATACATCAGCTATATGTGCAATCTGGTGGTATGCTGGTGTAGTTATTTTTGCGGCTCTTTGATTAGCTTTAGCTAGTACCCGTGTGCTTTTTTTATGGTCCTGTAGTTTGTGGTTTGCGTTATTTTTTTTTTTTTTTTTTTTTTTTTTTTTTTTTTTTTTTTTTTTTTTTTTTTTTTTTTTTTTTTTTTTTTTTTTTTTTT
>Ga0123342_1010391_pt1 | contig 10703 bp, 3 predicted proteins | sample Turbeawhitnodule_FD_89960 | JGI IMG/M metagenome (GOLD analysis project Ga0123342, IMG submission 89960) | Root nodule microbial communities of legume samples collected from Mexico - Turtle bean Mexico white nodule | ecosystem: Host-associated > Plants > Roots > Nodule | place: Mexico: Nepantla... | reverse complement strand
TTTTTTTTTTTTCAATTTCTTGAAATTTTATAGGTATTGTTTTTTTTTTTTTTTCTCTTATTGAAACCGGATTGAATTGATGAAAAACAAGGGTTAAGATTTACTTGAGACTGAAACAATTTTAAGATTTACTTGAGACTGAAACAATAAAATTAATTGGTAGCTATTAGTCTTTTAGATGGAAGAAAAATTAAGACGCCATTAGTCTTTTAGATGGAAGAAAAATTAAGACCAAAATACATCACTATATATTTTGTGCTTGGGAAAGTCAACACCTAAAATAATTTTGTTTCGACCGTCACTTCCTAATTCTAATTATAGTCGGTTCTATTAGTTTATCTGGGTTGAATTAAAGTTAATTTAAAAAAAATCAAATTAGATACTAAATTAGTTCATTTATAAAGTTTAACTTAATCTCTCTCATTTCAAAATATTAATTTTTAACACTTAATTTTAAAAATCTATGAAATGCAGTACTTTTTATTTTGTGATCTTTTATGAAAATTATGGTTGATTTTTTTTTTTTTCCAGAAAAACAGAAGTAAAAGGCAGCTGATTGAAGGCAGAGAAAACCCAAATGAAGGACCTGAGTATGCTGAGCGTCAGGTATGGGTGTTGAGGGAATCAACTCCAGAGATGGATGCAAGGATTCACTTAGCAAGCCAAGAAAGGGAGATAAGCGTGAATGAAGAATTTCAATCTTCTTAACGAATTAAACGTAATTAATAAAAAAGGACAAATAACCCAAAAGTATAAAACAAAGATAAAAGCTAGTCTTGAGAGATCATCAGGACACGAGAAAAAGACCTGAACTCTAGTTCAAAAACTTTGAATGTTCTCGTGAGGAATTGTATCAATAATTATGACTACCTAAATCAATATTTGTTGGAATAAATGATAATGTAACTCATGTAGTCTTTTTTACTTATATATGCAAGTATATTTCATTCCTATGTGATTTGATTTTATGTTTAATATTTTATAAGGAAGAAATCACTATTACTATCATTAGAACTTGAATGCTATTGAAAATAATTTTATTTTCTAAACTAAATCAAGTCAACAAAAAGATTTACAAAGTTGTAGTAGTTGGATGTAGTTGTTCCAATGTGAATGCGAAGATCAAATGAGTGTAATTGAAATGATTGATTATGGTAGTTTATTTTCACCTTAAGGAACAAAAGATTCGTAATATATTATATATAGAATCACTTTGTGCATATTGAAATTTATTCAATCCCAACTCTTTATCATATTTAGAAACAACTATTTTATTGTCACTTTAAATCATCTTTCAAATTTGTGCAATTCATATTAAGTTAATTTTATGCGTACAATTTTTACATCGTACTTATATGAAAGACATTACAACTACTACATTACTTTATAATATCAGAGAATACGACAACTCTTTATCAAATTACTACAGTAGACTTGATCCACTTGTCGATAAAAGATCCTAACAAAAAACATTAAATTTGTTTCATGAAGCATTAATTATTATTCTCTTTTTCCTTCAATCTCTTTTATAGGTGGCAATAGTTATCTTCCTCGGTAGTAGAACCTTTTGCACCATACTATGGTAAAAAAGACATATTGTATTGGATAGATAGCTAGGTCAAGGTTGAAATACACTTTTGTCAAGAAAGTTAGTAAGTAGTGTAACTTTAATTAGAACTTCAAGAGATATTGATGTTGTCTTGTCTTGAGTGTAGATTCTATTGGTTTCAGATGGTGAAGACATTCTCTGCAATATAGACTTATGAGAATATACCTTATGTTTATGTTAGCTTTAAGAACTATGTGCACTTATTGTTAATGTTTATCAACACCTTATCAAACAAAGTGAAAGGTTTGCAGAGTGTTTTCATGTCTGTCAAATGAAGCACTTGCACCTGTATGATCTGCTCTTTTTCTTTAGCATCGATCAGACTCAGGTGCTTCATTATTCATGCTTTGTTGGTTTAAGCATCTAGACAAAATCACAATGTTTTTGCAATTTTTCTCTAACAAACTTTTTCCAATATACATTATGGATAATTATGAGTAAAGAATTTTTATTTATACTATAAATTGTCTCCTTTTATGTTTCAGTGTACATAACCAATATCTTCTTCACGGATAGGACAAGCATGACAACTATTTATACTATATGTACTCAAGTTCTCACATCATGGAAATTAATTTATAATAAAATAATAACATTACATGTAACTTTAAAGTGTGTTGTTGATACTCATCAAACACTTCCACTCCTTATTTCCACAAATGTAAAAACTCATGTCATTTATTGATGATCTACGACTTGAAGTCATCATAAATACCATAACATGTTTGCAATTTGTGCACAACCAATATAGAAGGTTGTAAATTACATACAAAATTAGTCAGAAATTATGATCATTGCTTAAGTTATCAAAATTATTCATTTAATCTGCATTAGTCGAATTATAAGCTTTTCTCTTCACTTAATAAATTTAGAAAAAGATTGTCAAATTCTTCTATTGGGAGAATTAGTTGAATGAAGGTTGAAGTTATTGTCTATCACTTTTCTTCCAGTTATATGTCATGTAAGATTTTAACATCATATTCACTAACAAATAATCTCTTAAACATGATATTATTGGAATATTCCACAAAGCCTTTCTAGAAGGCACCTTTTGTTTCATTTTATTAACTAGTATCACCCTTATCCTTTACTTTGTATCGATTCAAACTTCTTTTTGTATATTATGCACTTAGTAACAAAAACATGTTTTTTGATATTCTAAACTCATCAAACAAAGTATATTTTTTCCTTATACATACAATCCAGTAAGGTGTCATTGCTTGGTATCATGTCCTTTCAAAAGATTCTTTCAATCTATCATACACTAGTGCATCTACTTAGTGAAAACTCTCATAAGTCACATCATGAAGTATATCCTCTATTCAATCTTCCATACTCATATTCTCCTCTCTGATTTGGGATACCATTTAAATATCAACAATTTGATTATAATTTCATGTGAGATAATTCTTCAACAACTTGTCACAAATAAGACGTCCCTATATTATGTTTACTATTTATATTTGTTCATTTACACGGTTAATATAGGGGCAATAAAATTTTTCACTAATATGAGTTGATTTTGTTGGGAAAATTCCAACAAAAGTTTTTCAACTCCATTTAAGTACTTTTTAAATATGTGATTTGTATTTATCCAACTTTATTATATTTTACAAATTATTTGATACTAAATTACTTATACATGTATTGACATTTAACTTTTTTTTTATGAAAGGTATCATCTTATCTCATTTAGAAAAAAACATTATTTTGTTCTTGATTAACTCACACCCAATAAGACTCCTTTATCATTTTTATAAAATTTAATGTACATTTCATATTGATATCCAAGTACACTAAATGGAAGTAGTCAAATCAAACCCACAACCCTCAAATATACCTATAACAAACAAAGTAAAATGTGCATAAACTAAAATATATAAAAATTTTAAAATAAGACTTGATTTAAATAATAATTAATGCACGTAAACAAAAAATTTTAAAAAAAGATTTTTTATTTAAATAATAATTAATATTTCCAAATTATTCAACTAAAAAATTAAAAATTTAAATAAAATGATTAATACATTGTGTATTAAATCACAGACAACAAACTAAGGTTCACAAATGAACTAAAACTTCAGTATCAAGTAATTACAATCCCTAACAATACATATAAATTAAACAACTATAAATCACTTTCCCCCATTCATTGCTTATTTTTTAATTGATCCATATCTGTAAAAAAAATAGTTATTTGTGTCTTATCCATATTATTTTCAATTTAATTAACTAACCATATTACATAACTTTCTAGATCCTTATAAAACAATAAAGCAATAAAGGGAACATATAAAGGTAAACCTTTCTAATTGAAATTAACTAGAGAATATCAAACAACTAAGTTAAACTAACTAAATCAAATAAAAAAAATCGTTTCTACACATATATGTTTGGTAAATGTAGAATTATCATTTACATCAAATATCACTTCACTCGAAATACAACAGTGATATCTACATCAATTATTAAAATTTAATGTAAAATATTATAAATTTCTTATTTCTTATGCATTATTAAATAACTAAATGAAAAACTATATAATGAAATCGAATGTATAACTAAAATAAATACTTTAATAAGTTATTATAAATTCTTTATATTCTTATTAAAAAAGAAGTGTTGTACTTCTGAGGTGGAAAGAATGATGTTTCAAAGAAATTAAGTTGATCCTTCTGATATTGAGTTTGTTATAGAAAGCCAAAAAGAATTGTTGTAGAAAATATAGTTAAATATTTACTAACCAAACTTAGTTATGATTATATTATATCTCTAAATATCTTGAATTTGGGTAGGTACCTAAATTTTCCAAGTTTGAAATTGGTAAATGTGATAATGGAAGTGAATCAATTTGTAAGAAGAACAAATTTTATTTTATCTATTATAGATCGACTTTGTGTAGTTAATTCTAAGGTTGACTTGTTTTGCCTAACATTTTTGTTTGCCTAGTTGCTTACATCCTGTTTTGAGGCCACCGGATTTGTCTTGAAGAAAAGAATGTCTACAAGGTGTTGTCTACCACATCAAGGATTCTGAAACAGATGTTGTGTTAAAGGGTGTGGTGCGTGTAATTATTTTGAATGATGTTGCAGACGATATAGTTAATTGGTTTTTATAGGGTGAAGCCAATGTTCAATATGGAGCAACTGGAAGACACTGAAGAATGTTAATGAGTTGATGGAGGTACCTATCTTTCTCGGTGAGCTTTGGAGGTATTGTAACTGCAGTCTTATAGCATTTCAATAGAGGCAAGGTGCTTACTGGTGCAAGGTTTTTTTTTTAGTTTCTGTAGTTAATAGCACACATCTTCTTCATTCTTGGGTGTTCTTCCTTTATTTGGTAATCTCTTAATGTGGTTTGGATAATGTAAAAGGGTTGGGATACCCCTTTTGTATCCCTCTTAATTTAATTTCATTATTTGCTGATAAAAAATAAATAAATTTGTTTGACCTTATAGTTGATTACTTTTGAACAATATATTTTTCAACGACTTATCTCCACCGAATATCTTTAATATAATGTTTAGTAATTTATTTTGAACAAACTTTAGTTGTATATCGAATATCTTTGATCCAATGTCTAGTCATTTAATTTGAACAACTTAGTTGAATACACTGAATATCTTTGATTGATATTTTAGTCATTTACTTTGAATGACTTAGCTATATACATCGAATAACTTTGATTTGATGCTTTAATTGTTTCTTTTGAATGACTTAATTATATACATAAAATAAATTTGATATGATGTTTTACTCGTTTACTTTGAATGACTTAGTTATGTACACCAAATAACTTTAATTTGGTGTTTTAACTGTTTACTTTGAAGACCTAATTAAATTAATATAATATCTTTTGATTCAAGTTAGGGTGCTTATTTTGAGCGACCAAAATTGTACTTATTTGATATCATTGATCTTATGTGGTAACTTTGAAAAGATTTCTAAAAATTTGTAATTTATGTAAAAAATGTGTCTAGGATAAAAATGAAACTAAGGAAAAAGAATACATAATTACATTACAATAATTTGAATCAATTATGGTATATCTTCAAGTTGGACTATAATTTTTTAAATGATAGTAAAATAAAGGAATTTTCCTCTACTTGCCATTGTTGCATGCTCTTTATTGTACGTTAGAAGATTTTCTCGGAAAAGATTTTTTAGTGTGTTTTGAAGATATTTACAATTAAAGATCAATCTCAACATTGAATAAAGACAAGAGGATAGATCCTCATAAACATTATAAAAGATTGAATTTTGAAGAAACGAATATTGAATTTGTTGTAGAAAATCGAGTAGAGATCCAACTATAAAAGAATTTCCAACTCTCAACACAATAAAAACTTCATGAAAATATCAATATATCATTATATTTCCTATAATATTATCATATATTTATATATTTTGGGATCCATAGAATAAAAGCTTAATAATTGAAAAAATATAATTAATTATATAAGTAGTTAAATAATATTATATTGTTTTCATTTAATACTCGTTTATCTAAGATATTTAGATATATCTAATTTATAGTTAAATATTTTTCTAACTATATTTATTTATAGTTATATCTCTATATATCTAAAGTAGATATGATTGGCTTTTAACAATAGAAAGTATTTATCTAAACTAAAACTACAATAAGTAATATTTTAATAGAGGAGTTTATGATTGAATGATGTGAAAGAAAAAGGAAAGGGAAGATGAAGAAGTGAGGTTGATCTGACGCAAGGGAGGAGGAGTGTGCAGGCAGGGACAGACAGGGTTTGGGAATTTGATGGCAAAAGCATGAGAATATGGGCCCCCACTCATCATTGGGTCAAGCCCAATGCACTTCCACTTTTATCATATGGTGGGGAACCATTAGGTACCACTTGTCTCCTTGTCCTCTAATAACTCTACCCTTCATTCATTGTTTAATCAAACTTTCCTTCTCTTGTAATCCTAGTGGATGACATTTTAACCCCCTTTTCATCCTCCAATATAATTTTTCATTACACCACCCTCAATAAAAATAAATAAATACTATGAGGTGGGAAAGTTAGGTTCACCACCATCATGAAAATATCACACTTAATCATCCATTCAAATCATAATCAACAAATGTTGTTCTTCTAATGCACCCATCCATATCAAGAAAATCATAAAAAAAACTAATTTTAAACTAAAAATAATTAGTCGATATATTGACTAAATTAGAAACCATTTTATGGATTTTTTTTAAAATTATTTTATATTATTGTTAAATAGTTTTTAAATTGGTATCTAATTAGCAACCAAGATTTTTGTTACCACATTTAGAAACTAAATAATTAGTAGTTAAAATTTTGGTAGCTAATTAAATACCAATTTAGAAACTATTTAACAATAATAGAAATTAGTTTAGAAACTATTTTTTTTTAGTTTCTAAAATAATATATAATTTAATTATTATTACAACTAATTATTTTAGTTTCTAAAAATTGATTTCTATAATTAGTTTCTAAAATATGATTTTCTTGTAGTCATCTTCCCCCACTAAACCATGTTTTGGATCATGTCCATGCTTTCTTTTTCCCTTTTGTTCTTTCATTCTTTTTCTTATTTAGTATTTTGCTCTTAGCATGCCACTCATTTTCTAATGAACTCAAATTTGGGTTAGATACTAACATGCATTATTTCATCTCAGCTGGTACAATTAATAAGCCACAACATTCAACATAACCATCATAGATGAATAGATGTATCACACCACCAACCCTAATCTAAACTTGTCAATTATTTACACATACATGTATCCATAACCCTTTTTTCATTGTGTCCCCTTTCTTGTTATTTTGCACGTAACAAAGCAATAATGATGTCCTTAAAAAACTAACATATATATTATCTTCAAAATCTGCATAAGCTGCAAGCTTTCCTTGAACCTGTGACATCTTCGTCTGTCTTGTTTGAATGCTTATATCTAAAGAAGAAAATGTATAAAATTAATGAAGTGCATATACGAAAAATCTCAACATGTTATATGTGCAAAAACATGATACTTATGCTAAAACCTATCTCTAAAGGTAAATTTTTACCCTAACTCTTAACTCTGAGGTTTTATTTGGTAGAATTATTCTCGATCAAGATATTAGAAGATATTTAAGAGGGCTAAGTGAATATCATTTGTTCACATATATAATACATTAATAATAGTTTTATATATATTAACTTGTATATAACTCAAGCAAGCTAAGATTAGAATTAAAGTACATTTAAAAATGACATCATATAAATAATGATTTATTAAGTTAAGAAGTTATTAAAAGATAATTTATTTTAAGAATGTTAAAATAATTGTATAAAATTAACCAATGTGGAACAAACTGAGGTGTAACCTAAACTATTTTTTCCACAGAAACAGCCCATGAATTCTAAACTCATTCATACAAATAGATATATAATAATAATAATAATAATAATAATAATAATAATAATAATAATAATAATAATAATAATAATAAATATATAACGTTAGGTATTGTGAGACCCTCATTTTTATATTAAATTAAGAAAATTATCCATTGAAACTGAATACATGTCATAAAGTTTACCACAATTTACAGCAATTCAGACACTTTGCTTAACTAATAAAGTTTGAATTTTTTAATATCTTTAAAATAACATCAAGAGTTAAAAATATAACCTTATATTACAATATAAAATAACTTTAATGAATCTAAAATATAATGCATGTGTTAAAAAATGTTTATTATAAATTTAACTACAACACAAATTATTTATTAAAAAAATTACTTATTACACGGTTTACTATAATAAAAATGAATTCATATTTTATGTACTACAAAAACTAACAATTCAACTAAATATTTTACGTATTAAATTTTGATAATTTAAAAAATATTAAGAGTTGAAAGTAACCTTATATTACAGTATAAAATAATTTATATGGATTTAAAATATAATTTATATGTTAAAAAATATTTAGTATAACTTTTTACTACAACATATTATTTATTGGAAAATTTACTTATTACACAGTTTAGTTATATAAAAATAAATATGTATTTTGTGTATCACATCAACTAACTATTATGGTTCGGTTATACATTGTTATATTTCAAATTATATCTAGAATAATTTTTTAATTGATTCACAATATAAAAATATTTGTACTAGTTTCTCTATTTGTACCAGTTGGAATTGGACGAACTAATCTCGGTCTCAATGATCGACTGAGTTAAAGAACATATCAAGGCATACAATAAATGACAGTAACAACAGTTACAACGATATTTAATGAGTCATAATTCATATTCAAAATATGCGGAAAATATTTCTGAAAAATTAGTTAAATACGAATTAACTGATGTTACAAATATTTTTCAAATATTCCAACATACCTATATACCTCCCTATTAATTAGGGGCCACGATACATATCAGTCAATAACTTATATCCGACCTATCATGGCAAAGACCCATAACCAACACTATAAATAAAACCCTCTACAGAGGTGTAAGGTACACTTTTATCAATTACCAATATACACTCTTTACACAGAGTACTTACTTGATCGTCGGAGTACCTTTTTCAAGTCACCCTCGAGCGAACATCAACATTTGTGGAAGGAGACTCAAAGGAAGGAATTAGAGGATCACTGACACGTCAACAATTGTACGCCTAGTTTCAGGTACTATCTAGACCCTCTTTGCCTATATAGGTACAATTGACGCCCACTGTGGGGTCGAGATAGTAGTCAATTTCAACAACAAGTAAGACCAACAAGAATGGTGTCAACAAGGAACAACGCTAACAACGATCAAATGGCAGACGAGCAGATCGCATTATCCAAGCACTAATGGAGGAGATACAACAGAAAGGCATTGAAGATCAGCTGCATAATGAAGAGGATCAACATCAGAATGAGGAGGAGGTACTCCTTCTTAAAGAGCAGAATAAAGAATTAAAGCAGTGACTTGATGGGCGTGAACGAGAAGACCAGTCTCGAAAATAGACTCATCAAAGTTCTAGTCACACTCCCCTGCCTGACAATGATGAAGATCTGAGAGGGCATCCTTTCACGGATGAGATCATAGACGCACAACTCCCATCCAAGTGGAAGGGACTGACTATTAAGCTCTATGACGGCTCCACAAATCTGAACGAACATCTCAACATCTTCAAGACACATATGACCCTTTATACAACCAACAAAGTCATATGGTGTAAAGTTTTTCCCACCTCTCTTCAAGAGAGACCCCTCGGTTGGTTCACCCAGCTCCCTCCTAACTCTGTGGATAGCTTTAAAGTCCTGACAGTTAAGTTCACCACTCAGTATGCAACGAGTCGACCGCATCACATCTCATCCATGTCCTCCTTAACGTAAAGCAAGAAAAAGGGAAGTCTTTGCAGGCGTTCAAGGATAGATTCAGTAAAGTATGCATGAGCATTAGAAACCTCATGCCGGAAAGAGTCATGCTTCACCTGGTTTCAACAATCTGACTAGACCGGTTCACCGAAAGTTTGATCGTGAGACTAGCAAAAAATCTTGATGAATTGAGAAACCGTGCAACCACGTTCATGCAGATAGACGAACACACCGATTATCATAGAAACATTTAGTCCATGAGTGGAGATAAAGGGAAGGAGAAAGACAGAGGGAATCGACCTATATCGTGTCAGTTCGACCGCGTCAGAGAAAATCAGGGATTTCGGTTTCTTAGTTACACCCCATTGAATGCTTCAAGGGGTAGGGTTCTGGACGAGGCACTATAGGCCGAATTAATCCCGACCCTAAGGCAGTCACAAAGTCCGAGAAATGTTGACATGTTTAAACACTGTCAGTACCATCGCAATGACGACCATACAACTGAGGGATGTCAAGTACTGAAGGATAGGATAGAAGAACTCATTCAAGCGGGCCACTTGCACAAATTCGTCAAGACCGACACTAGCTTGTACCAATCTCCACAAAGGGAGAAGTACTGATATGAGTTGGATAGACACTTAACAAGAAACAACACTTTAAGGAGGCTTAAGGACAAATCAATGGAGGACAATGCCATCCAAATGAAGAGCCAAACTCATATACATCATGAGTGCCATGT
>Ga0123342_1010390_pt1 | contig 10704 bp, 5 predicted proteins | sample Turbeawhitnodule_FD_89960 | JGI IMG/M metagenome (GOLD analysis project Ga0123342, IMG submission 89960) | Root nodule microbial communities of legume samples collected from Mexico - Turtle bean Mexico white nodule | ecosystem: Host-associated > Plants > Roots > Nodule | place: Mexico: Nepantla... | reverse complement strand
TTTTTTTGTTTATTTTTTTATTAAAAAAAAAAATAGAATAGATAAAATATTAAAAACAAATAATTTATTAAATTTAAAAATAAAAAATTTTTTTTCCTCCCCTTTTTTTTTTTTTTCTTTCGATATAATAATTTCCCCCCTCCCAGTTGTTCAACATTGTTAGACAACAACAAAAATATTATAACATTTAAATAAATAAAAAAACTTTCCTCTCATTCATTTTCGTTTGTAATATTTAAATTTTTCACCCAATAATATTAAAGTTTTATAAATAAAGATAAATCTCGCAGAGAATCAAAGACACTTATAATTCATAATGTTTTATTCATCAATAAATTATTATAAAATAATTTCCCCTTAAATTCTTAACACAAACAAACTGCTATATATTATTGAGAGAAATGAACTTGGATTCTTACTACTTTTCAATTGATCCTTTATTTTGTTACATAAGATTCTTGTTTTGATTCCATAAAAGACAAACAGAGGACACATGTTATTGAGAAAAAAAAAACTATATAGGAATTATCCTCATTTTCAGCTTTCCAAATAAACCTGCACGTGATCACAACAATAATGTCACACTTTCCATTAACATTAGCGTGAACCAAGCTTAGGTGTTAGAGATATCAAAATCAACATTTAATGTTCAGGATTTCACATTTTATATTTTGTTTAATAAAACAGTTTAAATTTATTAGATTTTAAGTTTCTCATTTCCATAAAATAACTCAATTATTACAAAATATAAAAATTTATTTTGATATTAAATAATTATTAATAATTCAAAGTTATTACTTAATGACATTTTTCAGTTGAGGTCAGGTCAATGAAAGCTATTTTTCAACCAAATTTTTGAATGTGGATAGGAATTCTCTTAAATGACATCAGTCAAAAAGAAATTATTGAAAAAAATTTTTTATTAATATGTTAAAAAAAAATTGTCGAAAAATTCAAATCAACTACTTATACTACCGAGTCATCCATTTTTCTACCAAATTAATCTTACATCTCCATGGTTTAAAATAATTATAGTCAAATTGACTGAAAACTTTCCATCAACATTTATTATTTTTTTAATAAATTTGAACAAAAAACAACATTGATTAAAAAAATTTGTGCAAACATAAACAATCACCAATAAAAAAACTCCTAAAAATATGAATAAAAAAATGTAGCTGATAGTGATCAAATATGCAAGAGAACACATAAATGAAATGACTGACAATTTCAAATTCATACTTTTAAGTGACATTTGAAGTTTACCATTTCTTACAAAGTCACTTAAATTTGATATTTACAAGTTATTCAATTGGAGATATTCAACTTATTTATTTATTGAATCATATCACAGTTTATTAACAATTATTTATTCATCATAACTTTCATTAAAGATAACATATTGAAAATATATATTTTTTTTTCATCAAAACTAAAAACGTATTCATTTAACACAAGTTACTGCGAAGAGCATTCACTCTGTTTTTTCAACTGACCGATGGATAGATTGTTCCATTACATTATCCCAAAATTCAGGGTCTAAGAAAAGAAAAAGGAAGTTGTTTTTTAATATTATAATAATAATATTATTAATATTAATATTAATATTACGTTGTATAATGGTTGGGTGGAAAAAAATGTAACGAAAATTTTAGGCGCAGCTTCCCTGAGGACTTCCCGCTTCTCCCTCTGTGAATTGCGGTTTCATTTGGTGGTTTCAAACCCCAAAAGTTACAGACACAGACTACCATTTATTCAACACAACCATCACTATAGTCAACCAAACGCATCCTCTTTGCTCTTCTATCCAACTTTGGATCCGTGACCGTAAGTTCTCCTTCTTCATCTTCACCGCCTGCTATATGCGATTCATTTCGTTTTTCTATCAAGCTTCAATTGGATAGGATATGCATTGTTAGGAAAGGATTATCCTTCGGATTTTATTTTTTTTTCTTTTCTATACATCACAAATAAGTCAATCTTGTGTTGCTGCTGTCTGTGATCTTATGATGTATCCAATTTTTGATCCTTCTCACTGCATATTTCCAATTCTTTTAATCTCTGCTCTCCTCTAAAACTAGAACAATCCCCATGGATGTAACATATTGTATTGATACTGTTGCTATTTCTATTTCCGGATGCATTTTTTTCAGGGTTTTCTGTTATTGGTAAAAAAAATTCCTGGTCAATGGATTGCGCCCCGCCGTAATTAGTTTACTTATTTGTTTTATGATTTATTGTAGAACTATTTGTTGGAGTGTGGCGTATTGTATGAACTCTAGCTTGCTTTCACCATGGAAAATCTACAGTCAGAGGAGACGACTGGAGTGAATTCTCAAGCTGTTGAGAACTTGCGGGTGGGTGATTTGGTAACTGATCAGGAGAAACAGTCAAAGGAGGCTGAAGCTCAGAATATTGGTCATGATGGTCCCGAGTTTGATGATATATCAGATGCGGCAGATGTAAGGTCTAAGAGGAACGACGAGAGCAGTGATTTGCAATCTCGAACTCAACTCGAAAACTTGGAAACCAAATCTGAAACTGAAATTATTACTGATAGGCAAGAGGATTCTGGTGATAAGACGAGTGCTGGTGGAGATTTAGAGTCCAGAAACCAAGAAACAAATCTAGATGGTAATTCTGGGCAGACTGACTTGGCTAAAGAAGTGAATGATAGGGAATCAACGCAGGTGTTTGATAAGTCAGATGAAATTCCAAGCGAGGACCCCAATTTGGAGCCTGTATTTGATGGAACAGAGGTTCCAGGGATGGAGGCTAACCGCAGTATGTCTGGCCGTAGGTACGATGCAGATCAGGACTCCCCAGGAGTGGTTGAGAAGGCTGTGGCTCTTAAGAATTTTGTTAAGGAGAAGAGTGCGGTGGCTGTCTCCACCATGATGCGTCGCCTTTCTGGAAAAAGAGACGAAGGTGCTGTGGATAATGTTGACGATGAAGGTAAGGATGTATCAGATATTAGAAAAGTTGGTGAAAACAAAGTGGCGTCTGAGAAGGCAGCGGAGAAATTTGACTGGAATCCCTTAAATTACATCAAGAAGTCATCCGATGCTGGTGTGGAAAACAAAACTGAGCAGATAGACTCAATAGTCATGAAAGGAAGGATTATACTATACACGAAACTAGGGTGCCAAGAATCTAACGAGATTAGGCTGTTTTTGCGTTTGAAAAGGCTTAGATATGTCGAAATCAACATCGATGTGTTCCCTAGTAGAAAGAAGGAGCTGGAGAGGATTTCTGGATCTACTTCTGTACCTAAGGTTTTCTTCAATGAAATACTTATTGGAGGCTCGAGTGAGTTGAAGACTCTAGATGAGTCTGGCAAGCTTGATGAGAAGGTTGACTTTCTTATTACTGAAGAACCATTATCTGAGGCCCCATCGCCACCTCTCTCTGGAGAGGATGATGTGCCCAATAGTGGCCTACCTGATGAAATGGCAATTGTTGTCCGCAAAATGAAAGAATCCATAGCTGTGAAGGACCGCTTACATAAAGTGCGCAGGTTCACTAACTGTTTTCTTGGCTCAGAAGCTATCGACTTCTTATCAGAAGATCAATATTTGGAAAGGCCAGAGGTAAGCTTGGTCTTAAGCCTGAAGCGTGGGTCTATTGCCCGTACACAACCCATCTATGACTCTTCATATTGTATGCAGTTATTTATTGCGTAGTATTTAATCTTGCTATATTTTCAATCACATACTCAAACAAATCGTTCACCGAATTGCTAGCTTCATACTGTCATTGCTATCTTCTAATTCTTCTCCGGTGGTATAGGCTGTTGAGTTTGCACGAAAGCTTGCCGACAAACACTTCTTTCGACACGTTACTGAGTTAGTCCAGTACTCTATTTGATGTTTCCACTTTCCAATGTTTTAACTATGTTTTGTCAGTTAGCAAATTTGATAATCCTTCATGGGTTTCAATGGTTTTTGTTTTGCTTTAGTGAAAATCTATTTGAGGATGGAAACCATCTGTATCGGTTTTTGGATGATGACCCCATTGTGGTGTCACAATGTCACAACATTCCTAGAGGCATAAGTACCTTGAAGCCCAAGCCTTTAGCGGAAATTGCGTCAAGACTAAGGTTTCTGTCCCGTGCAATATTTGAAGCCTATGCTTATGAAGATGGACGTCGTGTTGATTATACAAGTATTCATGCGAGTGAAGAGTTCGCGAGGTTTATTTGACGTTTTCTGTCTTTTGCCTTGCGTGGTAGAACTGACATTTGCCCTGCAATGTTGATAATGCATTGATTGATTTTACAATTATCGTTTTAGGTATCTGAGAATCGTGGAAGAGCTCCAGAGAGTGGAAATATCGGATTCTTCTAGAGAAGAGAAGCTTGCGTTCTTTATTAATCTTTATAATATGATGGCAATCCATGCAATCTTAGTGTTGGGCCATCCAGATGGAGCTCTGGAAAGAAGGAAATTATTTGGAGAGTTCAAATATGTTATTGGCGGGTCCACGTACTCACTTTCAGCTATTCAAAATGGCATTTTGCGGGGAAACCAACGGCCACCATATAACCTTAAGAAGCCATTTGGGGCAAAAGATAAACGCTCGACGGTAAGCTTTAATACCTGTATTAGTAAGTTACTGATAACAATTTAAATATTTATTTTGCTATTAATAAATTATTTTTTAGTTATATGTTAAGACTATTGTGCTGTTTGGTACATATGCTTTCACCGTGAAATTACTAGAATAAAATGCTTACTTAGTTGGTGAAATTTGTCAGGTGGCACTTCCTTACCCTGAGCCTCTTATTCATTTTGCTTTGGTATATGGTACCCGATCTGGGCCTGCACTTCGCTGCTACTCTCCTGGAAAGATTGATGAAGAGTTATTGGACGCAGCCCGTAATTTTTTAAGAAATGGAGGCGTTGTAATTGATTCGAGTGCGAAGGCTGTAAATGCTAGTAAGATCCTCAAATGGTACGTTCTTTCAACCGAGGGTTTTGAATATCATTGATGTGATTTTTGGTAAATTTAAGCAAAGACTGCTCATCGAATATTTTGTATGTATGTACACTACATATTTTCTCTTGGGGAAAAAGCAAATCTTTCAAACTCCTTAGCTCAATGGTACGAAAAAAAGGTATTTTAAGCTTTAATTTTGTTAGTTGGGCTAGCGGCTAATGTCACATGTACTTATAAAATGCATGAAGGATCTGGCAGAAATGCAAACGAACTATATAATGGTGAAAATCCATTCTGATGTTTAATATTATTTTGTATGTAGAAATTAAATATGTGCACGCGTTTACATATTTAACTTCTAAATCAATGAAAAAAATATGATAGTGAACAGTGCTAAAATTAGTTGCTTATTTTGGTGATATTCAAATCTGAAAATAGTTGGTCCTTGTTCATTCTCAGGTACAGTATAGATTTTGGCAAGAACGAGGTTGAGGTGATAAAGCATGTTTCAAACTACTTAGATCCAGCTGAGTCTGAAGTATTGTTGGACCTACTTGCTACTTCCGAGTTGAAGGTGACATATCAGCATTATGACTGGGGTTTGAACTGCTAGCATAGGCTACCAAAGTTCTGTAAATATGCCCGCATATATTTATACTGATTTCCCATCATACAAATTGCCACCAAAGTATTCAATGTCGCATGTCAACTTTTTCTGCCCATTTCACTCGTCTATGTACACGAGGAAGACGAAATTGTGTTTACCTCCTGAATTCCTGTTCTATATGCACTGTCTTTCTAAAATTACTTGTGCTCTTTAATGTTTTATGCATGCAATTTATAATGGTTCATACCACGTATAATCCGCGTGAACTGAAGAGCTCGAACTCGTAATGTTTCTCAGGTGGCTATTTCTTTAATGGTTGAAAATTAATGAGATGAAGCTGATGCTTAATGAGCGATTCCCAAACCGGTCCTTAGAGATTGAGTCTCGTGAGCGTGTAGTTTATTAAATAGTGATAAAAACTAAAGAGGTGATATTATCTGGAGATTAGATTGATATATGTAGATCTATTTACGAACTCCAAAAAATGGAAAATTTGACTTTGGAATGGAAATTACCATATTTTATCTAATTTATTATTCTTTGTCAACCTCTTTATAACCAAGGGTTTGAAAACAGGAAATACCTAAACAAAGGACTCAACTAGTAAGAGCGTTGTTTCCCTGTCCTTATACCCTCTTCTCATTATCTAGAAAGTGGAATAGAAGAACTCAGTAATGAATTGTTGTAGTTAAAAATTTTAAATTCTAAACTCTAATTATGTGTTTGAAAAAAAATTTCTGGATTATGTAATCCGGAAGCTAATTACAAATTTGAAAAAAGACTTCTGGATTATGTAATCCAAAATACTAAAAAAAAAAATTTTGAAAATATGAAAATTTATGAAGGTGAGAGAAGAATATATGGAGGTGAAAAAACAACCCACACAAATTTTCATCTTCATAATAATAAAAACTTTACTCTTTCTTTCTTCATGCTCTCTTCTCTTCTCTATACAATCTTTGTCCTCGGTTTTCTTCTCTTCTCTATACTATTTTCTATTCTTCTGCAATCTTTGTTCTCAGTTTTTTATTTTTTTTCTTTATGCTCTCTTCTCTTCTCTATTTTTCTGCTTTTTTGTTCTCAGTTTTCTTCTCATTATGGTATTTTTGTTTGTAGGTTTTCTTTATATCATAGTTCAAAACATTTAATAATATATTACTAACTACAAATCTCATCTTATAAATCAATTTTATAATATCAAATTAAACTTAAAATCTACTTTTTATAATAATTTTTATAATTAGTTTTAACTGGAAACTAGTATGTAAACATACAAAGGCAGGAGGCACTTTCTCTCTATCCATGTTGCTTAGTAGATATAAAGCATAAGGTATGAAGGCAGGGTTAGCCAATTTCCAAAACTGTGCGAGCGTTTAAAATAATAAAATTTTGCTTCTTTGATATTTGGCCAGAAGCAGAAACGGCATTACAGAATCACAAATTCACGACGGAACAAAATCCGGCGGCTGTCTAGGCAAACATCCAGCAGTGATTACCACGTTTAATTTCATATGTAAATACAAGTTTTTAAATTGCTCACACGATGTTCTGAGACGCAAGGATCCAACGATGGTTTGTACTGTATCCTACTTGGGAACCAAATATCCTTCTCACCTGTTTCCTCATCCCATAATCACAAAAGGGATATTAAAAAGAAACTAGATTTGAGCCCTGTAAGAGTTTTAATTACTTCAAAACTGGTACAGAAGCACAAATCATGACAAAATAGTGAAATCCAACTGTGAAATAAACTTCCAATGAATGACGTTGTAGAACTGCTCCTGTATAAAAAAAATTCAGCAATGTTTGGGCTGACACAGTGGCCAGATACATAACACGAACACATGCGTACTTCATGCCCTATTGTTACAACCAAAACTGGGTTTTGCAATTAAAAGCAATGAAAAATAAAAATAACACTCAGGCTTTCTTGAAGAATGCAGCCTGATCTGGATGATAATGGCCAGAGAATAATTCTTTTCAAGTTTTGCAGCTGTCCATTTTTTATTTATATTAATTTGAATACCAGACAAAGTTAACTTGCAAGATAAATTTTGTAAAAGTTGTCATACAACACTCTGGCCTGCTATACTCACTCAAGGATAATAAGCTGGACAGATGCTTAAAGGGGATAGCAGCCTAGTCTTGTTCCTTGACATATCAACCAGGTTTCTTTCTTGGTCATGCTGTTTTCTCTAGAATAATACACCAGTTGGATTTATCAAAAAACTGATCAACAATTCTAGCATTGTTTATTCCAGTTGTCAAACTGCAAAAGGATGTGAAAATAAGTTAGAAATGGGAACTAGAGCATCCTGCATATAATCATGTCAAACATCTAGAACATAGTTCTGAATTATACTCTTTCAATTTTGAAACATGAGTGGCAAGAGACCAACAGGCACCAAGGCCATCATAAATTTGTCATACACCTAAAGTTCCAGTTGATTGATCAAAGCAGCAGGGAAGATAAATGATGGCATGACACTACTCACTTCAATCCCATATTTGTTACTCTTAAACACCATTCATTGCATTTTTTCTAAAAAAAACTTTTATCTTTACCTTACCTTTTCCTCAGACAAATAGCAACTCAAACTTTATGATAGAGGGAAAGCAAAATTACGATTTGACAACAAGCTAACGCTCAAGCAGCAATTTTAAGTTCAAAATTGAACCTTAAACAGATTTTACCGAGTGCAACGTCTCCATCTCTTCCTACTTTGCTTATATAATCCATATTTCTAGATTCAGATGTAAATCTAATCATAGCACAATTGACATCCAAGATTAAGTTCACCAAACATGAAGCCTGATGGTAGTAACTTTAGCGGAAGAATAAAGGAAAACATAAATTTAAACCATGCTTTGTTACCTTTCAAGTTCGCCTTCACTAAAAACATGATAATATCGATTATACACCACAGCACCTTTTCTGTCATCTTTAGTTGCCAGACCAGCAGCAAGAGCATGAGCAGAAGCACCACTGATTTCAGCACGATGATAAGGTAAATGCCAGGGAACAAAGTATTCCTGTTGATTCTTTATATGTTTTTCTTCCTCCAAATCTCTGTAGACATTTGTCTCACTGCAAACTTTTATGTTCTCACCAGTGCTACTCTCCTCACTTTCAGGAATACTTTCTAATGGCAAGGGTGAGGGTGTCCGAGCACGAGGACTACCTGGTCCTACCCACTCTTCAACATACTTTTCAGGCAGCGGAGTCCATTTGGTAATTAGTGTCGTATCCTCTTGCTCTACAGCCCAAACTGTAATCAGAACATGGCCACCCTTTTTAACCACTCTGACCAATTCTTCTATTGCTTTTCTCCTTCTATTTTCAGTGCTTAAGTGATGTAACACTGCTATTGATATAGCCGCATCACCAAATCCAGTTCTGTAAGGAAGATTCACAGCATCTGCTACCAAAACTTCATGCCCTCTATCCGAGCAGATTTTAATCAGGGATGGACTTATATCACATCCTATGAAAGAGCAATCCTGATTCAAACCCAGGTATTTCCCATTCCCGCATCCCGCATCAAGGAGAAGAGATCCCAAAGGCAAAGATGACAAAAATGATGAAACCTTCGGCCACTTGGCGAACCGAGTGGCACTGAAATGCGGAGCAATAGCATCATATACATGATGAACAAACTTCTTTTCTATTTCAGGGGTGGATTGTACACTCATAGATGAAATAGTACCGTTCCCACTGGCTGACACGGAATCTGCAATTGAGGGTTCCTTACTGGGGGCAAGAGTGCACAAACTAGAATCCACTTTAGAATTGATTTGTTTCATTGAACTAAGTGCTAAATGACAAACAAAATCACCAACTACACTGGTCAAACCAAGGGCTTCTCTATGTGGATTGAGGAATCTACTTGTTTTTAGAACACTATGAATCATTAACCAGTCAGTGTGGCAGAGAGCACCTGCGCAAAAAGCGATTTTTTTGCAAATGATGTCTTTAATTTTTTGTATAAAATCTATAACCCAATAGTGATTCATTCATATTCATGTACAAATAAAAACAAAACAAAACCAAAATATGCAAACTTGTAATAATATAACCAAATGAAAAAATGTGAGAAAAGTTAGGTCAGATCATCAAAAAAACTAGAAGGAAAGCGGGGCTTAAAACTCCAAACTTGGAGGCAAAAAATTGCTTACCAATTAACAGAAGGGCTTCTGAATAGAGAAGAAAAGTGATTAAAGCTTTTCATAAATGCGGAAAAATCGAGAGATGAAGAGAATCCTGAAGTGACGAACATCGTCGGTGGTTGATGCTTGTTTTGAGTGAATGGTGGCTGAGACCCGACAACACACTCCAAAACCCGGTTTGACAAACTTGGTCGGGTCTAAGGAATATAAGTCCATTGTTCTTTGCTTAAATCTTAAGAAAAATTACTTTTATTTAATAATTATTTTGAAATTTTATAAAATATCTTTTTAAAATTAGTTAAAACAAATATGCTTTTGATGTGATAACTTTTTAAGGTTAAGCTGTTTTCTCAAAAGTAGTTATTGAAGCATTTTTTAATCAATCGAGGCATTAAGAAAATGCTTTTGGATATATATTTTTAATGTTGTTGTTTTTAAGTAAACTTTATATATAATATACTAAATTAAGTGAATTTTAATTGTTATAATTTTTCAAATGTTCTTACCATTTTTATACGGCGTCGTTTGGTATTCTGGAATTTGTTTTTTACAATTAGCATAGGTTAGATGCAAAGTCTAGGAGAAAGAGGATAAACAAAATTTTGAATATTTAGCCTTCTTTGTTGGTGTTGAAAAATCATTTTACATACTTTCAATAAAATACACATATTATTAATATAAAATTATGATTTATGATTAATTTAGCACAAGTCTCAAATACATTCAACACTTCCAAATTAATTTAATTAAAAGTCAAATTTATTTAACTTTTGTTCCTATTAGGGAGATGAGACCTAGAGAACTGTTGAAGTCTTCTTCTCTTTCCTTCGGTCGGTCAGGTGATTGGATGGTGAGCTGGGATTCTTCTTGTCCTCCTGCTTCTCCTTCGGCACTCGGCCTCGGCTGAACACCGGATGGTGGGGGTACCTGCGAAGGCACTCCGACGCTCAAGTCAGTAAAGCGGGTGGTCAGCTCTCAGGTAGGTGAACAGT
>Ga0123342_1010389_pt1 | contig 10705 bp, 6 predicted proteins | sample Turbeawhitnodule_FD_89960 | JGI IMG/M metagenome (GOLD analysis project Ga0123342, IMG submission 89960) | Root nodule microbial communities of legume samples collected from Mexico - Turtle bean Mexico white nodule | ecosystem: Host-associated > Plants > Roots > Nodule | place: Mexico: Nepantla... | reverse complement strand
GGCAGGTAAGCCAACCTACCTTGAGGTTGAAGAGTAGACTTTGGAGTGTAAGCCAACACTCAAGTCAAATACTCCAACTGAATGAAAGATTGTTTATCCGAGGGCAGGTAAGCCAACCTACCTGGAGGTTGAAGAGTAGACTTTGGAGTGTAAGCAACACTCAAGTCAGATACTCCAACTAAATTACTTATTAGAGGGCGGGTAAGCCAACCTACCTTGATGTTTAAAAGGAGACTTGGCATTGTAAGCTAACACCCAAGTCAAAAACTCCAAGCAAAAGGCATTAATATGATAGACATGGCGTGTGAATTGACACACAGGTCAGATGTCCTAAAGGAAAAAAGATATGAAAGAAGTGCATTTGTGGCTTATCCCAAGAAAGATGGTGTTTCCTTGGTAAGATTCCAAGCATAGGAGCGTCGAGGTATATGGTGATTCAGATGGAACGACCCAAGCTCAGTAAGACTTTGAACTCAGGTGTCTAGAATCATAGCTAGCCATAACTAAGATTGTTTTGCTTAAACTAGCAAAGATAACCTGTCTCAGTAAGATTCTGAGTCCAGGAGGTACTAAACCACAATTAACGGTAACTAAGAAGCGCACAACTAAAGGTATAGAGAGCAACTCACCTTGACGTTGGTGAAACCATCCGAGCTTGGGCACTTTGTGGAAAAAAATCAAGATACCCCTATGGGGGTAGAGTTGCACCACGAAGGTGTTAAGAGTAGACTTACTGTGTAAGCCAACACTCAAGTCAGATACTCTAAATCGCCAAATGCCATTTAAGGGTAGACTTGGTGTAGAGATCGGCCCCAGGTCAGATGCTCAAGTCACCCCTGATCACAGGGAAGGATGTGTGAGGAAAGAGGTTAAACTTTCCAAGTGCACAAAGTCCTGTGCGACCAAATTAATTCCTTGCTCACGTAGCTATTTAGTGCTCGAGCAAGTGAAACATCCTTTGCAGCCAGAAGGTACAGATCGTCCATAATATAGTTCTGCCGAGAGCACTATGATTTACCATGCTTAATCAATGCATTACGTTGATAAGGTTGTCAGTTATATTATCACCAGTTAATTAAGGCATGCATTGGCTTAAGCTAGTTAAGGTTTACTGGGTTATCACCTACCCATTGAGAAACTGTTGTGCTAGCCACCAGAGCACTCGATAGTTTCTTCGCTGAAGCAAGCTCAGCTCGAGACTGGGGGGCTTATGTACTATATAGAGTGCTCATGGCTTAGTGCTCGAGGGTCGAATCTCGGTGCATGGTGTAAGCAGGTCAGCTCGACTGTTGAGTCAGTAAAATGGGCCACGTGGATGGATCCAGTTTGGTAAGTATGGCATAATTGAAGTAATCTTTTATATGTAAGCATAAAACTACTAATTAAGCGTATTTGTGAACATAGGGTTACGTTTAGTACATGTGGTGTCTAGCACAAGTAAAATATTCTCTTTAAACCTAAGCCCATGTGTGGTACGACACGGTAAGTAAGTTGCATGTATAATGTGTAGCGCCACACTGAGGGCGCCTACGTGAAACAGATTGGACCCTTGATGCTGGTACATGGGTTGGTACCCTGATGGTTATTCTGTTAAGATTTTATGAACTCCAAGTAGATAAGATTTTGTGCAGTTGCAGCACTAAGATTGTGCGCATTGTAACAGACTCTTCTCCCATTAAACATGCTTTCACTCGAGATAAGATTCTTGTGAGAGAAGGTTGTTACAAGAGGTAGCATAGAGGTGGTATAATAAAAGGGGCTTGAGATCCCAGGTGAAGGTACGTTGTTTCTAAGACTCAAACTACTCACTTACTTCTTGTTTCTATAAGCCCTGTACTGACTTGATCGTGGAAGTGCAATCAATAGGTAAGGCCCCTTCTATCTCAATGGAGCCGCGTTCCAACATCCAAAGGGAAGCACAGAATCCACCAGAGATAGACGGAGCCAGAGCTTGTCTTTGAAGTCAACAGGCGACCAGGTCAACCGGCAAGAACACTATCCATCTCTAATGTATTGCTAGCAGTTTCAAAGTTAATTTTTTTCTCTTTGTTCAAAAATCCTATATCGTGGTAGTTATGAGATCGACTAGTGGAAGTGGACGTTGTTTAGGCCTAAAAGATAAATTAAAGTTTCATGTTCTATTCTCTTTCTTAATATTTGTCTAGTGTCTAGTGGGAGACTATTTAGAAAAATGAGAGACTATGTTATTTAGAATCAAGCATTGTCTTGTTAGTTAATTAATTCTTGTTTTTTCTATTTTAACTAACTATATATTATCTTGTCCACTATAGAGGGAAAGTTTAGTGCATTTCTTGGTGATCCTATCATGCTAGCTTGACTATTTTACTTTTGTATTAGTTCATTATTGCTTTATAACACAAGATTGCACTTTTCATCTTCATTTATGTTTTAACTTTCTTTGCATTGTTGTTTGCACCCATATGATATTCATGCATACTAAACTAGAATCGAAGTCAGTCTTATCTCTTTTTTACCTTTATGATATTATTTTTTGTAAGGAGATGGGTATATGTGAAAATAAGAAAATCACAACAAGAGGGAGTTGAATTGTGATTTAAATAAATTTAAAGACCTTTTGCAAAAGTCTCTTTTAATTTATGACACTTAAGTGGAGAATTTTGTTCGTAACACAATCATATCAAAGATTCTTTCATCTGTTGTATTATATCAAACAAACTTGACTAATTCAAGTGAAATAATTGTTTATGATATTTTCTTGTCTATTCAGACTTAAAATTAGACTATGATTATTTCTTCTACTATCCTTGATGTATACCTGATGCTTAAGACTAAACTTTCTACACATATATTTTTACATGTTTCATCTTATGAGGCTTAAAACATTTCTCTTGAAGAAAAAAAAACTTATAATAAATATAATCAGATACATATAGTTAAAAACTCACTTTATGCTTAGCTCATCTAGCTTAGTAGGATCAAGTCAGGTGCAAATTTTACAACATAGCTAAATATCACTTGACTAACTAGTATTTATGTTTACTATAACCAGTAATTAACATAGTTTAGTGTCTGCTCGTCAAAGAAAATATGTACATCAAGTACTTAACAAAATAAAAGGTTCAATAACACTTTTATTGATTCTCTCACTGTTAGAATCGTTGGCCAAAAACAGGAGAGGATGAATTGCTTTTCAAAAAATTTGAAAAAGATTCAAGTCAGTTTGAAATTCATATACAATCAATTAATTGAAAAATTGTTCAACAGATTAAAAAAGTGCTTAACAAGAGGAAAAAAATAATTCAATCAGTTATAGAATGTAGAAGGGTGAATCTATATCTGAAGTGTAGAAAAGATTCTCTCACATTGTAAATCATCTTATAGGCCTTGGGAAGACCTTTGAGGAAGAGGAACTAAATATAAAGATTCTCAAATGTCGGGACAAAACATGGTAGCCAAAGGTTACTGCCATATCAGAATCAAAAGATTTAACCTCAATGTTTATTGCCTCTTTGTCTAGTAAGCTGAGGGAGCACAAATTAGAAATGAACTGATTGTATGTCCAAGAAAATGAGGACAAGCACAACAAAGGCATAGCTTTGAAAACAGCTAGAAATAGAAGGTGTCAAGACTCAAGTGATAGTGAGGAAGATACATTTAGTTTGTTGTAAAAAAAGTTTAGCAAATTCTTGAGAAAGAGCAACAACAAACACCAATCTTCCAGAAGGTACAATTCCAAGAAGCTAAGTGACTTCAATACTAATAAGTATACTTGCTTTGGATGCGGTGAGCAGTGACGTAGATCAAGGAGAGAAGACACTTGAAGCCCAATATCAACAAACTCAAGCCCAATGTGAGGCCCAAACCCAACCTATGAGTACTTCATCTATTATGCCTCAAAGGATTACAAGAAGCAAGGCACAAGCATTAGGTGATGGACATCAATTAATGTCTCTTTTTGTAATATCTTTATAATAGATTCAAGATAAAACATTAAAAGGGAAGTAGTAGGAAAAGTCATTTTTTTTTTTAGAATAGGTAGTGACTTAAAAGAGGCGACATTTGCAAATGCCTTTTCATGTACCTTGCCTCTTCATTTGCAAAGCCTTCTCATATATCTTGCCTATTCATGACCGGTCCTCTATTTCTATATAAAGAGGAGCTTGGGTTTTTGTAAAGACACATTAGATTGAATTTTGAAGTAAAGAAACTCTACTCAAATTGAGACAGATTTGTGTGAGACTTGTCTCCTTCTCTTAGTCTTATCTTGGGTTTTGGGAACTCTCAAGTGGCGGCACTCTCACTCATCTAGGAGTCAATCATCCTTCAAGTGGTGTGACCATTCCCATGTCAACAACCACATAAGTTTCTCCTTTCATCTTCTTCTTCCATTTCAATGTCATATCAAAACTTTAAAACATGTTTTGTTGTTGTTCTTAATTTCTATTCGGTAGAACTTGTTTGTTTCTTATTTTGAACGGTTGGGACTATTTTCTTGTAGTTCTAATCGTTTCATGTGCTTCCAATTGAATTTTCAATCGGTTCATGGGTTTCCATTTGGTTTAAGTGATTTGTATTCGGTTCATCTTCTTTAATGGGTTTTCAATTTGGTTATGGGTTCTTGATTTTATGTTCTTGAATTGTTAATGAATCTTGATCCTAGTTCTTGAAAGTGTCTATTCATGATTCAACTCAAGTCATGTGGTATCATGAGCCATGGGTTTGTTCTTCTTTTTGAGTTGATTTGGCACTTTTAATTCAAGCAATTTACATTCAAGTTTCTTTACTTTCTTATCATTACATTTTTGTTTTTAATTTTCCAGCACCTTTAATTCTTGTGCAATTTTTTTTCCCTTGTTATATTCATTGCATTTTCTGTTTTGTATATGTTTCTTGTTGTGCCTTTTTATTGATCTTGTTTTTACTTTGTGTTATATGTTCTTTAGTGTTCTAGGTGTTCTTATTTTGATTCTTCTTGCTTACTTTTGATTGTGACTCTTCCAATTCTATTAGAACTTTGTTTTAGTACAATTTGATGTTAAGTTCCAAACATATGATTGCAAGTGTTCAATTGTCTTGAATCCACCAAAATTTTTGTTGTGAAATTGAATGTTCTTGAAACTTTGGTTGATGCAATTAGGATAAAAAAAAAACAGCAAAGGTTTTGTTTTATAATACCCAAAACAGTACCTAATTAACGTCAAAACAGTGGGTATTTGTTTCCAGAATAGTGAGCAATTGTTTCTAAAGGCATCTTGCTTATTAATTGGTTTAGAAATTCATTTTTCACACTTTTGGATTCAACTTGATTGACAAATTGTTTTCTACTTTGTGGAATTTTGTATCCTTTTGTTTGAACAATATTCTAGTTCAAAAGTGTCATAGTTAAAGGTTTAGTAAGGTTCTTTGAGTTTTTTTTTGTTCTTTTCTTGTTTGTCTTCTATTTCTAAGTTTTGTCACATCTCTTTTGTCACTTTGGTTTAGCCTTTCTTGTTTTACACTTTTCTTGTTTGTCTTTTCTTCTTCCTTAAAGTTTTATGGTGATTTGGCTTTGAGCAAGTGTGGTTTGCTTTGGCATCTTTCACTTGAGATTTACCGAATCCACAAGGAGACTTTGGTTAAGGGAAGTAAAATTTTCTTGGAGTTGTTTAATCTTTTCTTCTTTGGTCGTGAGCAATTTTTGCCATCTAACTTGTTTTCTTCTAATTGTTTGTTCATTGTGTTTTGTGTTTGTTTGATAATATGGATCATCTTTCTAGTGGTGAATCATCTAAACAACATTTTCCTCAAAAAGCTTTCCTAATTGGAGAATTGAAGGAAGCTAAAAAGACAATTGCACAAAAAGAGGAAGAAATGAGACAATTCGAGGAAAGACTCCAAAGATTGGAAATGCACCATGAAAGGTCTCCAAGACAAAGAAGACATCATCATAGATATGACTTAAGAAGTTCTCACAATTATGGTGGCTATGATGAAGAAACCAAATGTAGGAGGCACCAACATTATGAAGATAGGCGCCAAAATGTGGCAAAGCCTTATTTTCCATTTGTAAAATTACCTAGTTTTAGTGGAGATGGTAATCCTAATGTATATTTAGGCTGGGAGGCTAAAGTAGAACAAATTTTTAATGTACACGAGGTCCAAAATGACCAAAAAGTTAGATTAGTCTCCTTAGAATTTATGAACTATGTCATGCAATGGTGGCACAAAACTCTCATGGACATTGGTTTAAACAAGAGACAACCCGTGGTCTCTTGGGAGGATTTAAAACAATGCATGCACGCTAGATTTATGCCTCAACATTATAGGAAAGACTTTTTGTTAAAACTCCAAAGGTTTCATCAAGGCACGTGGATGCTTATTAAGATTAACATGCATGAAAGTGAAGAGTCAAAGATGGCTATATTTGTAAGTGGATTAAAGAGAGATATTCAAGATGTGATAGAATTGCATGAATATTCTTCTTTAGAAAATTTGGTTCACCTTGCCATCAAGGTAGAATCACAACTTTCAAAGAAAGCTTCTTTTCAAAAACCTCACAATGATGGCTTTTACCACTCTTCTTTGAAAAACAAAAACAAATCTTCTTCAACTTTTCCTTCAAATTTTAAAGAGTCCACTTACAAAGCTAGAGATTCTAAACCTTCACCTTCCAATCCTAAATCTCCATCTAAAACTTCAAATAGAAAATGTTTTAAATGTTTAGGCTATGGTCACATTGCATCTAATTGTCCTTCTAAGTGTAACATGATGTTGCATGAAGGGGTAGTTGTTAGTGATCATAGTTCCCAACACTCTAGGTCTCCCAATACCTCTAGATCCTCTAGTGAAAATGAGAGTGAAACACCTTGTGAAGGCGACTTATTAGTGGTGAGACGTATGCTAGTCCAAGTTTTGAAACCCTTTGATGAAATTCAAAGAGAAAATATTTTCCATACTAGATGTCTCATCAATGATAAGTTGTGTTCTTCAATAGTGGATGGGGATAGTTGTGCAAATGTGGCTAGCACAAGAGTAGTAGATAAACTTGGCTTGTCTACTATCTCTCATGCCAAGCCCTATAAGATTCAATGGCTAAGTGAAGAAGGGGAAATTATAGTGAGCAAACAAGTCCTCATAGCCTTTTCCATTAGAAAATATAAGGATGAGGTATTATGTGTGCTTTTAGGTAGGCCATGGCAATTTGATAGAAAAACAATTCATGATGGCCTTACCAACAAAATTAATTTTAACTTCCATGGGCATAAGGTCACATTAAAATCTCTTTCACCAAAGGAAGTCCATGAGGACCAAATTAAGATGAAAGAAAAAGAGAGAGACCCGAAAAGCAAAAACAAAGAGAAGCCTTCTCATTTCCCACCAAGAAGTTAAAAAGGTAATGCTTTCCCAAAAAAATATGTTTATAGTAATTCCTAGGACTCTTGAGAATGAGATAAAGTTAGATAGTCCTCATAGTTTGGCAAATTTGGTAAAGGAATTTAATGATGTTTTTCAAGACCCCCCCAAAAGGATTACCTCCTCTAAGGGGCATTGAGCACCAAATTGATTTTATACCCGATACTTCTTTACCAAAGAGGCCTGCCTATAGGACCAATCCAACTGAGACAAAATAAATTCAACAACAAGTTGAGGGTTTAATAGCTAAGGGGTGGGTACAAGATAGCATGAGCCAATGTGCTATGCCTGTAATCCTTGTCCCTAAAAAGGATGGGACATGGAGGATGTGTACGGATTATCGCGCTATAAATAAGATAACCATCAAGTATAGACATCTCATACCAAGATTAGACGACTTGTTGGATGAATTACATGGGTCTAAAATATTTTCCAAAATTGATCTTAAGAATGGTTATAATCAAATTCGAATTAAATTGGGGGATGAATGGGAAACCGCTTTTAAGACCAAATTTGGTTTATATGAGTGGTTAGTTATGCCTTTTGGCTTAACTAATGCTCCTAGTACCTTCATGCGACTCATGCACCATGTTCTTAAACCTTTCATTGGCAAGTTTGTAGTAGTTTATTTTGATGACATCCTTATCTATAGTTTGTCTTTAGAAGATCATGACTCACATGTTAGGCAAGTCTTAGAAACCCTTAGGAAGGAAAGTTTGTATGATAATCATGCTAAGTGTTTGCCTTAGATCATATAGACTTCGTAGGGTTTGTGGTATGTTCTAAAGGGGTGCATGTAGACAAAGAAAAGGTTGTAACAATTCAACATTGGCCAACACCCACCAATGTTAATGAGGTACGAAGTTTTCATGGCCTTGCTAGTTTTTATAGGAGGTTTGTGCAAAACTTTAGTACTATTGCCACACCTATAAATGCTATAGTAAAGAAGGATGTGGTATTCAAGTGGGGACAAGACCAAATTAAAGCTTTTGAAACTTTAAAGGAAAAATTGACTAATGCTCCCATTTTAGCTCTTCCTAACTTTACTAAAACATTTGAAATAGAATGTGATGCTTCCAACGTAAGCATTGAGGCTGTTATCCTTCAAGAGGGCCACCCCATAGCTTATTTTAGTGAGAAAATCAAGGGGAGTTATCTCAACTACTCCACCTATGATAAGGAACTTTATGCTCTTGTAAGAGCCTTGCAAAATTGGCAACATTATATTTTTCCAAAGGAATTTGTGATACATAGTGACCATGAATCTCTTAAATATTTGAAAAGCCAAAGCACACAAAGGAACTTTATAATGATGACCTTGATTTTTCTCTTATCTATCAAGAGTTTTCCAAAGGAGCACACAAAGAATTTTTCATACATAATGGTTTTCTTTTCAAAGGAAAAAGACTTTGTGTTCCCCAAGGATCTTTAAGACAATCTCTTGTTAGGGAAGCACATGAGAGTCGGCTCGTGGGTCACTTTAGGATAGCTAAAACTTTAGATACATTGCATGAGTATTTCTTTTGGCCACACATGCGCAAATCTGTACATAGCTTCCGTGATAAATGTATAGCATGTAGGAAGGCTAAATCTAAAGTACAACCCCATGGTTTATATACCCTTCTTCCTATTCCAACAATGCATTGGGTCGATATTTCTATGGATTTTATCTTAGGTCTTCCCAAGACATCGAAGGGTGTGGATTCTATATTTGTTGTAGTGGACCGATTTTCTAAAATGGCTCACTTTATTCCATGCCACAAAGTAGATTATGCTTGCTTTATTGCAAATCTCTTCTTTAAGGAAGTAGTTCGTTTACATGGGCTTCCCAGAAGTATTGTGTCCGATTCAAAGTTCTTAAGCCATTTTTTGAGGACCTTGTGGGGAAACTTTGGAACTAAACTCTTGTTTTCTACTACTTGTCACCCCCAAATTGATGGTCAAACCGAGGTGGTTAATAGAACTTTAGGTCAAATGTTAGGAAGCCTTATTTTCGGTAACCTGTACTTGAAAGGTCCTACAACACATAATTTATGCATATACAAAGCAAGTATGGAAGCAAGATAACAAGACACACACAAACCAATTTTCTGCATATACAAGAAAAACCAAAAAAAGTGAAGTGTTCAAGTGCTTTCAAGTGCAGAATAACAACAACATAATGCACAGATTTAAAGCTATCTATACAACCAAATCAAGCTTAAATTTCTCTCCTTATTTGTTCTCACAAATAGACAATGAGAAGGGTTTGTACAAAGCAGAAATCATAATGATAATACATTAGTGCAGCAATACAAACAATGTTGACATTTCAAGAATAGGAAATGATATAGAGCTTATAAGAAAACAAGTGAATATAATCTTTTATTATCAGATTTTGAGGCACACACAATGTATATTTGTCTGAAAGCATGATTTGAAAAAGAGAAATAGGTTTAATCATGCATAAGCAAACTTGGCAGCATTATACAGAGGTGTTAGAGGAAAAACAATCGTTTGTTTTACTATGACAGCAAAGTGAACATTTTTCATAATAAAAAATTACCTTTTAAATTGATGAAAATGCAATATGCAATTTGTTCAATACCTTCGCACAGAGAACCCCAATAGATTCACCCAAAAAGAAGACTTTGAGATGTTCAAATGGTCACAAGGCACACTTACATAAATTGAGAAATGAAAACATACATACTCTCTTTATTCCTGAAGTTTCTCTTTTGATCAACCACTGTGCATGTGCCAAGGATGTCTCTTGACATTCATAGAACCTTGAAAGACATATACAATTGAAAAGTGTAGGTACAAAGATTGACTTTGCTCTTGATGTTCTTCCCTTTATCAGTCATTCTTCAAGCACAAAAGTGATTCTTGGCTGCCAAGGATACCTACAAGAAAAGATTAAAAAGCAAGATTTGGTCCCCTTATGAATTTGGGTCCAATGATGTTAGTGAGAGCCTTAGGAACCTCAGAAACCTTAGGAACCCATTTCAAAATACCTTTGGGACAAAAAACCTCCTTACTTTGCATAATCTAATAGAGTGACATCTTTTCATGCAGTAATGGCAAATTTTAACCGATTGTTTTGACAAAACAACAGGTTGTTTTTCAAAGAAACTTGAAAAGGATTTTGAAACATATCTATTCTTGCTGTTTGGATTAAACCCCCACCCAGCCTTGCCAAAAACACATTTTTGAGAATCAAGAATAGATTCAAGATTGGATTGGCCTTTGGAAAACTTGTCCACAGTTTTTAAAAGGTAGTGGACTTTCTTTTCAAGTGATTCACAATTTTCACAAAAGCTAGAATCACACTTGCAAGAAGAGTTTTTGT
>Ga0123342_1010388_pt1 | contig 10705 bp, 11 predicted proteins | sample Turbeawhitnodule_FD_89960 | JGI IMG/M metagenome (GOLD analysis project Ga0123342, IMG submission 89960) | Root nodule microbial communities of legume samples collected from Mexico - Turtle bean Mexico white nodule | ecosystem: Host-associated > Plants > Roots > Nodule | place: Mexico: Nepantla... | reverse complement strand
ATGTTGTCTATATAATAAAAAATTAACATGTAAGAAAATTAAGAAATCAAGACTAATAACAAATAATAGAGATAAGATACTTTGATTCATCCAAAATGATACCTCTGAAGAACTTGACTTTGGCAAATTCTATAGATATGATTGCATTGTCTACTTCCCCAGTTGACAGAAATGCATTTAACTTATCTACATAAGTCCCAAAAAGGGTGCATTGAATCCTAAAACTACTCTCACAAAACAACTCACAACTCTGTTACACAATCAGTTTAAAAAAAATGGTGGATAGAAGTTAGAAGATTACCCATCACAATCTATGGAGATGACATTCATTTTGGTAACTTTTCCTTCCTTTGTCAACCCCCGCTCAGTCAGAATTCCAATTATATCTGTGTAAAACACTACTGAAGTTAATAACAGAAAACTTGTATTGAAAAGATACCAAAAACCAGCAAAAAAGTTAATTTAACTAACCCACTAAAAAATTAGTGTCAAAGTCATCGACAAAAAGTAGTGAAAGAGGGGTGTAATGTGGTTGAGTTTGTGGTACCACTTCATTAGCCATTAAAGATACCTTTGTTCCATATTGGAAGTTAATCTTATAAGCATGTTTAGTTATTCTGTAAGATCCTAAATTGGATGCCACACTAAACGATTGGATGGAATACACATGACCTTCAGATATCTGACTCTGGAATTTATATATTAGTGTCCTCCTCACACATGCATGGATTCGTACTCCCTAAAAAAATACATAAGGAAAACAAGTTCAAAAGCAACACATATAAAATATACGCATGTCACAAGAGTTTTATGGAAAACTTACTTGTTGATCTTGTAGCACCATCTCTAGTGAAAAAGGGATTTTCTGTTTCGTGAAATCTTGCACACACCATAGCCGTAAGACTCTAACAACCACATTCCATGACTCCTTTGTTGAATTCATGTCATTTAACACATTCATTGTTTGATCTAATTTCAATATAGACATAGTGTATTCCACAAAATAGAGAAAACAATTTTAGTGAGAGAAACACAATGACAGAATAAAATTCAATCTGAATGTATTCACAATGTTGAAGTTCATTTAAATAGAGTCAGCATTACCTAGCTTTCCATGTATATGCTTTCCACATTCAACTTTCCATGTGTCAACTAAATTTTAACACAGTTAAGGTAAACCTAAGGCACGACTTTTTTTAGAGCAGACATAAATTAATTGTCTTGCAAGAATTCTCCCCTCTAGACAATGAAAGGTACATCACATTGCCTATATACAAAAGCAATTCTGCACATACTTTTTATAGTTTTAGGATGGTTTCTTGTACTTTATACACTATTGAAGAAAAAATTGATCATTGTGCACTGCTCTCATAAACCTCATTCAAACAATGTTATGAATCCAGACAAAATTAGTACCGTTTTAATGATACTTTCCAGAATCCACTTTCTATTTGGCAGCCCAATTTGAACAACGTTTGGGAAAGGCTATGACAGACCTTTTGCTCTACCACCCAGAACTTCATAGGATTGGCAGCTGTGGCAATTGGTTGACTTCATGAAACACACCAGGTTGAATTATACAGATCTGCAAACATTTCTCATAAACCATAAAAAATGTTGAAAATGCAGTCCATGCAGCAAAAAATACTTTTGCACATACTTTTTACAGTTTTGGGAAGGCTTATTCAAGTTTATACATTATTGGAGAAAACATTGATAAATGTGTGTCGTAATACAAACAAACCTCATTGAAACATTGTAATAAATTTTCTCAAAATTGGCGCCACATGAATTTCCACAATCCACTTTATATTTTTTTTTATTAAATTTTACAAATTACAGTTTTTACAAACTTATTTCAAGATAGAGATGGTATAAATGGTGAAACTTTATTCTTGAAGCAATAATCAGGCGCCAAATCTTGATTTCCAAATTTTTTTTGAGAAAAACCATGAAAGCTTTTGCATGTCAGAAAGAAACAATAAAATTAACAGATGAACACATTATAAATGAAAATAAATCATAAATTTAAAAAATAGTAATGGTGAAAAAAGTAAAAAACAGAGAACCATAAGCAACCAAATATGGTGAAAACATATTCATAAACATATCAAAGGTTGCAAACTTTGATCAGAATCAGACAACCAAAGACCAAAAAAAATTGAGAAAAAACATGAAAGTTTTTGCATGTCAAAAAGAAACAATAAAATTAACAGATGAAAACATTATAAATGAAAATAAATCACAAATTTAAAAAATAGTAACGGTGAAAAAATTAAAAAATAGAGAACCATAAGGAGACAAAGGATGAGAAAACATATTGACAAAGAAAAAAAGAAAGGATGACAGAGAAGATCAAAGTTTGCAACTTTAATAAAAAAACAGAGAACAAAAAAAAATTAAGAAAGCTTTTGCATGTTAAAAAGAAAGGTTTTTTTTATCAGAAAGCATGAGAAAATATATTGGCAAACAAAAAATGAAAGGATGGCAGAGAAGATCAAAGTTTGCAACTTTGATAAAAAAAAAAAGAGAAGAAAAACAAAAAAAAATTATAGAAAGCTTTTACCTGAACAATTGCAGGTTCTGTTTGACCGCATGGAGGAACTGTTTGCCATCTTTGAAAGAAAGAAGCAAAAGAAGCTAAAAATGACAATGCAAGAGTGGGAAACTGAAAATGTGTTTCAGATGATATCTAGACTACAAATAGATTTTAATTTTAATAATAAAATATTATTATTAATATTAAAATTACAATATAATAATAATCATAATATTAATATAATAAAAATTGGATGAAGTTTATTAACCTTCAATTGAGATAATGATTGATCAAATACTACTATTTTGTATAACTTTTGTTAAAAGTGCAGTTATGAATCTATACTTAGAAATATTTTCCATATTACTATTTGGTATAACTGTAATACTACTATTTATTATTCATTAATTCTAAGGCCTTGTAATTTATTCAATGTTCATAAAATAATTTAAATAATATTGAATGAAAATGAATGTCATTCTATTTTTATTTTTATATCATCTAAATGTAATGTTAAAAGGATTTAAATAATATTGAATGAAAATCAATGTCATTCTATTTTTATTTTTATATCATTTAAATGTAATGTTACTAAAAAGATTTAAATAATATTGAAAGAAAATCAATGTCATTCTACTTTTATATCATCTAAATGTAATGTTTTCAAACAATCTCAAAATATACATATCTATACACAAAACAAAGGAAATGACCTTGTATACAAAATGTCTTTTTACACAATCAAAGAAATTGATTTTACATTGATATAAACTTCTTTCATCAAAGTATAAAAAAATATGACTTTAAACAATTACAGAATTGTTTCATCCTTGTATCAATCCTACATAAGTTCTTTGATCCTACACATTGATCTTCAAATGCATGCTAAACATTAAGCATCAACGTGTTCTTCAAACTGATATTCAGACACTTCTTCAAATGCAGCCTACACAATAAAGTCTAATAAAAGTAAAAAACAATAACAATGGACAATTCAAATTCAAAAAGAAATTACCTTTGATCAGAAACAGAGAACCAAAGCCAAATAAAATTGAGAAAAAACATGAAAGGATGGCAGAGAAGATCAAAGTTTGCAACTTTCATAAAAAAAACAGAGAAAAAAAAAACAAAAAGAAATTTAAAAAAGCTTTTGCATGTTACAGAGAACCAAAGACAAATAAAATTGAGAAAAAGTATGAAAGGATGGCAGAGAAGATCAAAGTTTGCAACTTTGATAAAAAAAAACAAAGAAAACAAAAACAAAAAGAAATTTAAAAAAGCTTTTGCATGTGAGAAAGAAAGCTTTTTGATCAGAAACAGAGAACTAAAGACAAAAAACAATGATAAAAAACATGAGAAAACATATTGACAAAAAAAATAAAAATGAAAGGATGGCAGAGAAGATCAAAGTTCGAAACTTTGATAAAAAGGACAGAGAACAATAAATTTAAGAAAGCTTTTGCATGTTAGAAAGAAAGTTTTTTTTTTTCAGAAACAGAGAACAAAAGACCACAAAACAATATTCTCCTATCTTTGATGCTACACATTGAAGATCAAATGCAGACTACACATTAAGCAGCAACGTGTTCTTCAAAATGATATTCAGACACTTCTTCAGATGCAGCCTACACAATAAAGTCTAATAAAAGTCAAAAACAATAACAATGGACAATTTAAATTCAAAAAGAAATTACCTTTGATCAGAAACAGAGAACCAAAGAAAAATAAAATTGAGAAAAAACGTGAAAGGATGGCAGAGAAGATCAAAGTTTGCAACTTTGATAAAAAAAAACAGAGAAAACAAAAACAAAAAGAAATTTCAAAAAGCTTTTGCATGTGAGAAAGAAAGCTTTTTTGATCAGAAACAGAGAACCAAAGAGACCAAAGTGATAAAAAACATGAGAAAACATATTAACAAAGCAAAAAAATGAAACGATGGCAGAGAAGATCAAAGTTCGAAACTTTGATAAAAAGAACAGAGAATAATAAATTTAAGAAAGTTTTTGCATGTTAGAAAGAAAGTTTTTTTTTTCAGAAACAGAGAATCAAAGACCAAAAAACAATATTCTCCTATCTTTGATCCTACACATTGAAGATCAAATGCAGGCTACACATTAAGCAGCAACGTGTTCTTCAAACTGATATTCAGACACTTCTTCAAATGCAGCCTACACAATAAAGTCTAATAAAATTAAAAAACAATAACAATGAACAATTCAAATTCAAAAAGAAATTACCTTTGATCAGAAACAAAGAACCAAAGACAAATAAAATTGAGAAAAAGCATGAAAGGATGGCAGAGAAGATCAAAGTTTGCAACTTTGATAAAAGAACAAAGAACAAAAACAAACATAAATTTAAGAAAGCTTTTGCATGTTAGAAAGAAAGTTTTTTTTATCAGAAAAAGAGAACAAAGGACCAAAAAATCATGAAAATAAAGCATGAGAAAACATATTGACAAAAGGATGGCAGAGAAGATCAAAGTTTGCAACTTTGATTAAAAAAACAGAGAACAAAAACAGTAATGAATACAACCTGAACAGTTGAGTTGCAGCGCCTGTTTGAATGCATGGAGGAACTGTTTGCCATCTTTGAACAACAGTAATGATAAAAAACAAAGACATTGAATAAGTTGGATAAGATGAACAAAAAGCGAAAAATGAGAAATACGATGAACATATGAACAAATCAAAAGAAAAAAATATCAGAAAGGCAAAAATAAAGAGCAATGAAAAGGCTTACAACCCTAGAACACGAACTCAACCCCAGTGAAAAATACACGGTATATATAGTGAAAAATAATGGTGTTTTGGGGAAAAAAAGCTTTCAAATACGACATCTCTGAAGTTGCCAAATTGGTGAAAAGGAGTAAAGGATAGTAATTAGGTTTCAGAGATACAGAGAATGGGGAAAGCAGATATTCAAATTCAAAACATTACCTGAAGGGTGCTCTGTCATTGTTCTGCACAACTGCTGGAATCGGCATTTGCAGAGCCATACACGCTTCTGGAAAAGCCATTGCTAGGCACACAGAAAACACATTCTCAGAAACCCTAATTTTTCCTCCACCTATAAATATTGGGTTTGTTCACTCATTTTGGCCCAGCAGAACCATGGGCTCGTGACTCGTTTTCTTCCCAAGCCTCACAATCTGCCACGTGTAATGTTTTCTTCTTCTGGTAATTTTTTTTTGTTTTTTTTTTCAAAAAATCGTGAGAGTGACACGTGGAGAAACTTGCCTGTTTGTGCTCCCTCAAATGTTATAAGTATAGATTTTCCCCCTTCGCTCTCATTCGTCCATTCATTCTCCTTCTTTCTCCACTTTCTTTTGGTAATGTTGCGTTGCTGAAGATAAATTGGTGGAATCTGAAGTAAAAGAGGAGTAATACAAACTTTATATTATGATTTTATAATCACAATAAAAATTTTATATTATACATTCCGATAGATATTAAATTTGTACTGGACAGAGCACTCAAGGCTCTTGTTGGGTCAGTAAGGTGGGCCATGTGAGTGAACCCAGTTTGGTTGGTAAGCCCGTTAAGGCGTAGTTAAAATAACCTTTTTATACGTTGGTATAAGGCTACTAGCAAAAGGTATTTTCGAATATAGGGATACGTAAGTATAGTACATGTGGTGTCTAGATCAAGTAAATGTTTCTTTTAACCTAAGTATGTGTGTTATAGTGGTTAAGTTGCATGCATGGTAAAAGATAACATTGCATCGTGAGAAGGGTGCCCACATAAGCAAAATATCTCCCTATTGTTGGGCCTAAGATGGTGTCCTGTTGGCAGGTGGTTATTATGTTATTATTTTATGCTCTCTTTAGAGATAAGATTCTGATTCCTTTCTGTTGTAGCACCTAGAGAGAAGGCGCCCGTAAACAAAATGTTTTTCTGTTGAGTATGATTTCAGTTGAGATTAGATTCAATGAGAGAAAGTTGTTATAAACTATAAAAGGGGCTTGAGACTCCAGGTAAAGGGACGTTGTTTCTGGGACTGAAACTGAATACTTCTTAAATTCTAGTAAGCCCTTACTGACTTGATCGTCGGATTGTAATCAACATGTAGGAACCCTCTGTTTCAACGAAGTCGAGTTCCAGTGCAACAAGACGTACAACAGATTACAGAAAAGGCAGACCAGGCTAGAGCTTGTCGCCGAGGTCAACCGACGAGGCTTGATTCCATCAACTCTTGTGTCTGTTAATTTTACTAGCGCAAGTTCTTGGATTTTGGATACTCGCGCCACGGATCACATTGTTTCCCACATGTTTCTTTTAACTGAATCCAAATCTTCTAATATTATAAGCGTCAATTTACCGAATGGTGCTACGACTGAAGTCACACACACTATCACCGTTATTTTTAATCCCAAACTCACACTTAAAAATGTCCTATGTGTCCCATCTTTTAACTTGAACTTGGTTTTAGACAACAAACTCACAAATGACCTAAATTTCTGCATTATATTCTTTCCTGAATTTTGTATTTTGCAAGACTTGGTTCCGGGGAAGATGATTGGCTTGGATAGACAGTGTGGTGGTTTATACTACATGCATCCATCAAAGAATAAATTAGCTATTTTCCATGACTCTCAGTCGTCCAACTTATGGCATTTACACCTGGGTCATCCCACTTTTTCTCGTTTTAAATTAAGGTCACATTTACTCCCTGATCATCCTAAAGAACTAAGAAATAATTCTACAATTTGTCCAAAGGATAAGCAGACATGCCTACCTTCTCCCAAAATCTCAATAACCACAAAATTTCCTTTTTTCTCTTTTACATTTTAATGACTAGGGTCCTTAGAAAATTCCTACACACATTGGTTTGCATTACTTTCTTACAATTGTTGATGTTTTTTCTCGTTGCACATGGATTTTTCTCATGCATCATAAATCAGAGACACAAATTTTATTGACTAATTTCATACAATTCGTCAAAACTCAATTTAAAACAAATGTTCAAATGATAAGAGTGGATAATGGCACAAAATGTATTTCTCTTCCCAGTTTTCTTGAAAAATAAAGGAATCGAGCTCCAAAATTCTTGCATTCACACTCCACAACAAAATGACGTTGTTGAACGAACACATCGACACATTTTGAATGTTGCTCATTCTCTTATGTTTCAATTAAATGTCCCACTTGAATTTTGGGGAAAATGTGTCTTAACTGTAGTTTACCTCATAAACCGAATTCCAACACCATCGTTATCCAACAAATCTCCATTTGAGGTTTTATATATCGCCCTCCTTCTCTTGCATATTTACGGGTCTTTGGTTGTGAATGTTACACGATTAATGTTCACCCTAAACAAAAATTTGACCCTCGTGCATTTATTTGTGTCTTCATGGAGTATCCACATGGATAAAAAAGGTATAAAAATTTTTATTTACAAACCAAAAAAATATCCATCAGCCGTGACGTATATTTTCCATTTTCATTCCATATCTTTTCTGTTTCCTCAAAATTCATCACCATATTTTCCTCTACCTCACAACATTTCCTTTGATACACTTATTCAACTGATATCCTCTCCTGATTTTTCTCTCAATTCCACGCTTCCCTTACTTGATCATAATCTCGAATCACATACACCTTCCTCTGATGTCACTATTCCAGAATCCTCATCCCCTGAAACAACCATACCATCCTCATCTCATTCTTCATTGCCTACTTTGTCTTCTTCCTCACCTTCCGTGACGTTAGAACCCTCCAATCCGTCACCAATTTCGACCCTCGATGAACCTCCTCTCCACCGTTCCACTCGTCATATTCAACCTCCTACATGGCAAAAAGACTACGACATGTCTTCTCACATTAATCATTCTTTGATGTTATCAAGTTCTCGTAAAGGTACAAGGTATCCCCTTTCTTCTCATTTGTCTTTTTTTTCATTTTTCTCCTCATCATTGTGCCTTTTTAGCTTAAGAGCATAAAAAGAACCATCTTCCTTTGAGCAAGCTGACAGTAATCCATTTTGGCGCCAAGCCATGTTTGTTGAACTTCAAGCTCTAAAACGCAACAACACATGCCATATGATTTCTCTTCCATTGGGGGCACAAACCAATCGAATGTCGTTGGGTATATAAAATAAAGTATAATTCTGATGGGACCATTGAATGATATAAAGCTCGTTTGGTCGCCAAGGGCTTCACCCAAGTTGAAGGTATAAACTATAAGGAAACTTTTTCTTCTACTGCCAAGCTCACCACTCTTCATTGTTTATTAACTGTTGTTGCTTCCCGCAACTGGTATACCCATCAACTTGATGTGCACAATGCATTCCTTCATGGGACATTACAAGAAGAGGTGTATATGACTCCACCTCCTGGTCTTCGCCGGCAGGGGAGGATGTCGGCTTCACAAATTTATTTATGGTTTAAAACAAGCATCACGAAATTGGTTTCAACTTTTGCAACTACCGTGAAATCTACTGGTTACATACAACCAAAGGCAGATTATTCACTTTTTACTAAATATCAAGGTAAAAAGTTTATTGCTATTCTCATTTACATTGATGACATCCTGTAGATTGGTAATGATTTACAAGAAATCAAGTTGCTCAAAAGTCATATGATCAAGCATTTTCTTATTAAAAACCTCGATGAATTGAAATATTTTCTAAGGATAGAATTCTCTCGTTCCAAAATAGAGATATTTATGTCTCAAAGAAAATATGCATTGGATATTTTACAAGACATAGGATTATCAGGTGTGAAAACAGACAAAATTCCAATGGACCAAAACTTGAAACTGACAGATGAAGATGGTGAAATACTTCATGATCCGAGCAAGTATCGGAGACTGGTTGGAAGATTAATATACTTGACCGTTACCAGACCTGACATAGTATATTCAGTATGTACCCTTAGTCAATTCATGAACACACCTCGAAAGCCATATTGGGAAGTAGCATTGCGGGTTCGCAGATATATTAAAGGGATGCCAGGTCAATGACCTTTTCTACCATCTGAAAATAATTTAACTCTTAATGCATATTGTGATTCAGATTGAGGAGGATGTTGTACTACAAGTGATTCAGATTGAGGAGGATGTCGTACTACAAGTGATTCAGATTGAGGAGGATGTCGTACTACAAGACGTTCTGTTACTGGTTACTGTGTTTTTCTCAGATCATCACTTATCTCTTGGGAATCGAAGAAACAAACAAATGTCTCACATTCGTTGGTAGAAGTAGAATACAGAGCAATGACAAATACTTGTCTGGAAATAGCTTGGTTGAGATATATACTTTGGGATTTGAAGGTTGAATTGCACAAACAGACTTCGTTATTTTGTGATAATCCAACAGCTTTACATATTCCAGCTAATCCAGTTTTTCACGAACGTACAAACACATGAGATTGATTGTCACATAGTTTGGGAAAAACATCAAGCAAGTGAGATTCTTCTATGTTATGTTTCTACAAAGATGCAGTTGGCATACATTTTTATGAAAGTGCTTGGCAGAGAGCAATTGAAGTTTTTATAAGCAAGTTGGGAGTTCTTGATTTGCACTCTCCAATGATGAATATTAAGAAATATATAAGTTATAATGTGATATTATTAGTCATTATATGACTTAATTAGTTATTAAGAAAATTATATATCAGCTATCATATGATATACTTAGTTATTATGTGACATAATTAATTGATTGGATAGATATAATTAAGTTTTATATTCTGTTGAGTAGTTACAAATAACCCCTAAACCCTAATAAATTACGAATTAATTCATTACAAATACATTATTTCTATATGTCTTACCAAGATATCATCGTCAACCAGGAATAAATAAAACAAAAATTATAAGCATTTTAACAATACAATTGTTTACATTATGATGAGTTGTTAAATTAGCAAATTTAAATAGTTATACATACAAACTATGAGTTTGGGAACGAAAATTTTGCTGCTAAAAAAAGTATTATGCATAATTATTAATTCTACCGCCCTGGTAGTCGGGAGTGATGACGTGGCAACAAACTATAGTATAGGCGTGTTGACAAGGCGCCAGGTTGGCGGAAGGAAAGGATGTCGGGGGGCTCGTGAAGTCGCCAGTTGTTAAGTTGGCGTGCTCCGACCTCCAGCATACCAGGACCAGCGATCACCGGGTTAAAGATGAAGTCGCCAGATGTAGATTCAGGCGACCTAGTGAT
>Ga0123342_1010387_pt1 | contig 10706 bp, 7 predicted proteins | sample Turbeawhitnodule_FD_89960 | JGI IMG/M metagenome (GOLD analysis project Ga0123342, IMG submission 89960) | Root nodule microbial communities of legume samples collected from Mexico - Turtle bean Mexico white nodule | ecosystem: Host-associated > Plants > Roots > Nodule | place: Mexico: Nepantla... | reverse complement strand
ATAAATAATAAAAAATATATATTATATATATATATATATATATATATATATATATATATATATATATATATATATATATATATATATATATATATATATATATATATATATATGGAGAATTTGGTCCCTTATCCCCTCACGTCGTGTATGAGATAACATATTATGGGTGGTTCGATATGGGTGACCTGACAAGATCAAAAAACATTCCTAAACCCTAACTTAATCCCATAAAACTGGCTCATGAGGTGAAGTTTGCACCCATTTATATATAATGAAATGTCTTCATCTCTAATGAATGTGAGATCTCCAACATTCTCAAAAGATTAATTTTCAACTGATTTTAAAACAGTATTATGAATATGAATTCCTAAAAAATGAATTCCAATGATAAAGAATATTGACACAAGTCATTTAGAATTTTCTATAAATGAATATATTGCCCCAAAAAAACAGCATCCAACACGTTTTTAATGCATATTTCATTTAATATTTATTTTAATATTTTTATTTCAAATTAAATAGCTTTATCTATATATTTTCTTTCTATAAAACCAGTCGGTGTGTTTAGTTTTGAAGAAAAAAATGATTAAATAAAATTAAAAGATAAATAGATAAATAAAATGAAATATTCAATTTTTAAAAAAGAAAAATAGATAAATAAAATAAAATAAAATATTCAATTTTTAGAAAAGAAAAAGGCAATTGTTTCCTGTACCATATTACTGCACCCAATCACAGGAGAAAAACAAAAAATATTCTTAAAAAAGGTACATATAAAATTACATTCCAGACCTCCTTTTCTGAGAACACGGATGATTTATTTCAGAATATATTATTTTCAGTTCCGAATTTTTTTTATACAGAATGAGATTTTGATTTTTTTTTTCTGGATTTTTATATCCAAAACATAAAAATCTCTTCCGGATTTATTTTCTTTAAATGTATTATTTTAAATTCTAAATTTTTATTTTCAGAATAAAGGGTAGGCAACATTTGTCAAAAAAAATAAATGAAAAATATAAAATATTTTAAATTTTCTCAGTAAAATTTAAAATTGATTTCTTTTCCTTTAATAACGATCAAAAGACTCTTGACTTGTATTTAAGTCATTAAAGGACGTGTACTCAGTAAAGTACTTGAGGACACATCATATCAAGTTAGACATGTTAGACGTGACATCAGCTAATTAATTTAAATATTTGATAATTTTAATATACACAGGTTAAAAACTTATATATTTAAATAATTTATTTCTATTTAATTACCACTTTTAGAATCTAAGATCACATTACTTATTATTCTTTTCATTTATATTTGAATATTTTTTTAATTCCTAAAAGGTAATCGTACTTAATTTTATTCCTATCATCTCTTTTTACTTTTAGTTCATGTAAATTCTTATTATGGTCTTTTCCTATTTTGTTTTAATCTCTATAAAATGCTATTGTTTTTTGTCAAATTTTTCATTTTGATTTTCTTTTTCAAAATATTTGATAAGAACTAGAAACAAATAATCTACTATTAAAAAGACAAAAAGAAATATACCAGAAGAAATAAAATAAAGTAACAATGATTTAAAAAAATTATAAAAAACAAAATTAAAAAAATTATTGGAAATAAAACTAAAATACGACGATATTTCAAGGAAAAAAACATATTTAGTTTATTTAATAATGTAGTATTCGGTAATATTTTTTATAAGGTTTTATTTATATTTAATAAATTTAACAACTACAAATATATAAAAAATATCAATTTATTTATATATTTGTAGACATATTACAATAATAACATTAAACACTAAGTAAATATATGTGTTTTATTTCTATTTTACTTATATACAAATACGTTATTTTTATTTTACATTATTTATATTAAAATAAAATATATGTATCCATATAATTAAATTAAGAAAAATTCATATATTTTATTCAAAATCACTATTAAAGATAAAAATTAAAAAGTAACTTTTCAAATAGTTGTTGCTATAAGACTTGAGTTTTATATTGAGATGAACTTTAAATAAATATAATTTTATAAATATAAATTAACTATTATTCCATTTTAAATTTTTTTTCTCACTAAAACCTTTCTTTTAAAACTCTCTAAATTTTAAAAAAATTTAACTACTATTATTTTGTTATATTATATCCCTTATATTTAAGTTTGTTAAGTGTATCTTTTTTTTTATCAAGGTTTTAACTTTTTTTTCTTCTCTAAGTGGGTTTCAAGGAAATATACTACTTGTATTGGGGTTGTTGGAGTATTGGATTTCTATTAGGTTGTTGGAATTATTAAGTAGATACGCTTCAATATAGATAAATAAGGAAGTTAATATTACATCTATTCAATGTATGGGTTCCTTAGATTAATGATGCATGTGTGTGACATGATGCTTGTACATACTTTTGGTGATAAGTATATGTACAAATTGGTATGCTTGTGCAATAAAATGAGACATGTATGATGTAGAAATATGTGTGATGAGGAATAAGAGTATATTTCAGAGTTTGAATGGATTGAAAGCTAAATGTAAGTTGTTGTTTTCTTATTTTTTTTTTCTTTTTATTAGTATTTTTGTTTTTTTTTTTGTTTTTGTTGTTGTAAGTGATGTTTGAAAGAAATATATGGTAAGCTTCTAAAAATAAAGTTTGAGTTAGAGAAGTTTACCACATCATCAGATTCATCTTATGGATAATCGGATGATGCATGTGTTATTTATAAGACAAATGTCACCTGTCTCAATTTCTAGTTCAAATTTGGGATCTCTATTGTAGAAAAATTCTTCCTTGAAGATTTTATCATCAAACCTTTTATATGCATTAGCAAAAGTATTATGCATATCCTTTGTGCTTTTGAAGGTATAAACCTTTAAGTAATCTTCTTCAAAAAGACAACATATGAGAGAATTATGAACTCTTAAATTTAACAAAAACATCTGTATTTATCATAAGAAGGTTGATAGCATCTAAAGACGAGACTGAAGTAAAATGCATGTCGGACTCACAAACTCATCCTGATAACATTTATCCAAACCAGAGTGCAATAACATGATCCTCTCCTTTCCAAAATGGTATGATGTGCTTTGTAGGATCTCGATCAACTTAAGAGGTACGGAGAAAGGAAATCCATGGAAAACATAAGAAGAGTTGTAAGGACTGAGAATAATAGTCTTAGTAGAAGTGGTAAAATTAAAATGGAATTTGAATTTATTATCAAAGTGAAAAAAAGTATATAAATAGAAATACATTTATTCAGGTTTCATTTTAAAAGAGTCACCATCTCTCTCAAATTTTTATTTTCCTCTTATCTCCCTTCTCTCTAAGATTCTTACCTCCTCGCTCATCAGTTTGACGATGAGAGTCCACCATTAGACTCTTGGCAGTGAAGACTATAAGACTACTCAATCAAAATCTTAGATATAGTAAGTTCATTTTGTCTCCTTTTCCTTTGAGTTAGTTTTGATCTGGTTAGGTTTGCCTTTATTTTAAGATTGTAAGTGATGATTTTATCTTTAGAATTAGTCTTTGTTAGCTCAGGGTGCTAGTATTATAGTTAGATTTTTTATTATGACTATATGGTGCAGGTTAAGCTACCATTGAGCTTTTGATAGGTTTGGAACCTTTAGTGAGCACATGCTCAAACTCAGGTAAGGGAAGCTAGTTTTTAATTTCCAATAAAATCCTAGGCTAAAAGATCTAAATGTGGGGGTGATGTGGTCACCAATCTCAATTTTTCTTGCAGGATTGCTTGGTTTCGAGTATATTAGAATTTGATTGAGATTAGAATGTGAAATTGTAGATATGATAGATGTTATAGAATTATATTTTTTTTATTTGAATAAGTAAGTGAATGTATTTAAATAGTATGATGAATCACTTAAAGGATAATGTTGATGAGTATTGTTTGTTTGATTTTGGTTTAAAGATATTGAATATATGGTATTATAGATTTATAGAATACATGAAATTTGTTACTTTGCTTTTAGTATATTGGATAACATAACAATTTGAATGAAAATATGATGTGCTCTCGCTCAAAGCAAAAATGGGGTAAATTCATATGTGTTTTTTAGTCCAATTTCGGTCAAGCAAAAATGGGGAAATTATGGGATGCTCTCGAGTTCAATCTCGTTCAAATGAGAAATTTTCGCTCAAGCGAATAAAAATATAAAAAAAGTAAAAAAAATTAAAATTTTATTTTTGTCTTTAAAAGCCTAGTTTATTATTACTTATTATTTTTAAGTGAAAATTCTAAATTTTATTAAAGGAACTTAGTTATGTGTGTTAAGTGAATTTTGATATATATTTGAATTGTTTAGAAAGTTTAAAATATAATGTGATTGAATGATGTGTTAAAATGAAGTATACAATGAGGTGAAACTGTGATCAAAACACTGTATTTTCAGGAAAGGATATACCGTGTTGAGATTGTTATTAGAGTGTATTGATTTGTGAGTGTCCCGTTAATGAGACGATCCTGACTCTATTGATATAATGAAATCACATAGATAAAATTATTCAGTTAGTGAGAGTCGAAGAAGGTTCATATGATTTTGTCTGCGGTTTGAAATATAATTTGGTCTTTTAGGTCATATGAATTTGCCATGTCATATGAGATGATTAAATATTGAGATGATTATGCACATGGTTGTTTCATAGCGAGTAGTATGACAAATGCAGGTCTCAGAATGCTAATTTCAATACACGAGTCTTCCGGAAGTAGAGTCAAGTGTCTATGTATGTGAATCAGCAGAAATCTGAGATGAGTAATATGGATGATGAATATTGATAGACACTTGATGATTTTGTGTAAATTATGATAATTTGACGAATTATGTTTATTACTAAAAGTTAAATTTATATTAAAAATTTTAGAAATAGCTAGCTTATCCTGTGCTTTGTTTTGTATTTTGTTTTTCTTTATCTGTGATGATTGTGTACTTACACGAGAGCAAATGAAGTTGGTGTTAGAGCTCCTCAATGAGCAACTAGAGGATAATATATTTTTATTTTGAATGTTTTTGGTTTTAAACATTTGTGTATATATTAAAATCTCTATTAAGAGGGATATATTTTGAAACACAGGATGAGATAGTTGTATATGTTTATATGTTAATTACATAGTGTATGCATATTTTTTTTTTTAAATATGAGTAAAAATAGGGATGTTACAAGAGTTGACACAATTCACAAAACCATGGCGAAACCCATTAGATATGTAATAGTTTTCAATGTAAAAAGAAATAACAAGTAAAGAATGAAAGTAAAAATGGATTAAGAAGAGAAAGGGATTAAGAACACGTCACCTTTAATGCAACAATCAAAGGATAAGTGCAAGAGGATTCACCATTTGGGAAAACTTATCAAGATAAGAATTGAAGCAAAAGAAGAGAAAACTCAAACTCTTACAAAAGGAGACTTTTATTCGATTCCAAAATAAATCTAGTTAGCCTCCTTTGAAATCTCTCCCTTGTCATGCTTCTTGTTTAAATTCCTTTAAGCTCTTCTTTTTCTTTCCTCAATAAGTTCTTCTTTATCTTCATTTATATATCCTCCCCCTATTGGAGATAATTTGGCCACAAATTCAAAAGGCATGTGTCACAAAGAGAAATATAAGAAATATTGAAGTTATGACTCACAGCATAATCCTCCGGAAGAACCAATTGTATGTGATGACTATTTACGACAAGTGCACCGTGTTATTGGAAGTAATAATTTGTCCCTAAGGACGGATATCGAACCCACAAGGAACAGTTGAATAATCAAGTAAAAGATTCACTAAATAAAAAACAAAATAATAAAGTTTGTTGATTCAATTGGGAAAATTGGGATTGGGGTTCATCCTTCTTACTCTTTTGTATTTTGAATAGCATGGTAATATTCTATCATTTGATTGATATTGATGCCCGTATAAAAATAATTTATATCGATTTCTCGCATATAAAATTATTAAAAGAGTCTCATAAATATCGATTCCTCGCATATTTATAAAAACTGCTTATCATTACGATTAAACGTTGATAGCAATTAACATTTCAAATCTATTCCTAGCATTCAAATATGTTAAGCATTATCATTTGGGTTAGAAACTTAAAAGTATTTTCCAGTTAAATCTAAGGATTTAAATCATAGAAACAAGCATTACAAATAAAATGACAATACCAATCATCAATAAAGAACATAATACTATATTTAAATATCACCTCAATACATAAGAGTTTGAACAGATTAATCCCAATCCCAAAGGGTAGAATTAACCACTCATGTTGGTTATTACAAGCATGGAGAGCAAGAAAAGAAGATTCAGGATGTTTCTCCTTGACGGTTGCCTCCTCATGGGTTTCTAACACCTTTTATTATCCCAATCCACTCGATGATGTCTAGGCTTGTGCCTCAAGCCTCATATTTAACCTAGTTGGGTTTGAGCTAAGTGACTTCTCGTCTGGGTGAGTTGCACGAAAAAAGGCCCAACGTCATTGAAGTGATCTCGCCTGGGTGAGATTGGGCTCACTTGGGCGAGATCCACTAGGAGCTTTTTGGCTTGGGCGAGTTTAGGCGAGCTTGAGTGAGTGCTAGTGCGTTCTGACTTTCCCTTTTTAGCTTTGTCTATTCTCTTTTTGCCCTTTCATCTCCATTCTTCCCTAAAATTCTAAAACTAACACAAATTTGAGAATAAATTGTTCTTATTCAAATTAAAATCACAAAATATGTAAACAGGTTTAAATTCATAACTTAGGGGTTATATTATAGTTATTTTATTAATTAATTTCCATAAGTGTTTGTATTTTAATATGAAATATTACTGAAATCTGGCACTTATCAGTATGCATTGTAATTTATTCTTTTAAGAACTTGGAAAAGGCCATCTCTTCTAGCCCGAAACTTGGATTTTCTTTGATTGAAAATCTATATTTTCCCAAGTGAACCCAAACCCAATTTGTAGGTTGGAAGATTACCTTTTTCCTTTCCTTTATTTCCATGTCTCGCAAACTTTTCCACCATCCTCTCTATCTGATTTTTGACCTTTACATGTAGATCTTTTATAAAATTTTCCTTTTCATTTACATCACTACACATCAGGTCTTGTTGAGTAGGACGAGGACATAAGTCAAGAGTGGTCAAAGGATTAAACCCATAAACAATCTCAAAAGGTGAGTGGGAAGTAGTAGAATGAATTACTACTTATATGAGTTGATTTAGTAGACTCACACATTGAGTTATTAATTTCACTTTGATTAGTATTTTGTAGCAAGATGAGGTGATGACTTAGTGAGGATTGTCACTTGACACAAACTTAACCAAGTGGTTAAGTAAGTGTGAAGATTCTATTCAAAGAGCAAAGGGAAGATGATTCACACAAGGAATTATAATGCAAGCGGAAAAATAAGAAATTAAAGGACATTAGAATAAGAGTTTACATAAATAAAAGAGAGAAATTTAGAGACTAAGAAGGAAGAACTTAGATGTTTGAAGGCATCCATGGAGATGGAGAGATGAAAGAGTCATGCCACTTGGAGGAGGAGGAGTCCAAGATAAGTAATGAAGGGAGCCACCACTTGAAGCATCTTTGCCAAGATAAGACTCAAAGAAAACTAGATAATCAGAAATTCACTCAAACAAAGTTTCTTTACTCAAAATGTGTTTTTATTTACAATGAGCAAGACCACCTATTTAAAGCATAGGTGTCGTGAGGTTTAAAGAGTGGAGGGAATTTTAAATTCAAATTAAACATGATTAAACTCCCTAATTTCGTGCTACTAAAAAAGTGGATCTAGAAGGGTCATGCTTTTCGCATTTGAGCATGTGCTTAATGTGGGAAGTGTGACCACATGTGCTCCTCTAACTAGGGTTTCTAGAAGCCTAAGGTAGGTTATTTTTCTTGTGCCAATGTGAGCCCAATTTATTACATTTAATCATATCTTATAAAAAGACTAAAATAAAGAACAATTGATATTCTGGTATGCTCAAGTGTTCTTCTCCTAAGGATCCTCTGAGGAATAATGGGATGTGCCTGACCAAGCTTCGAGTTTTGTATCATGTTCTTGGTCATCCTCCTAGAAGGTTGGACTGACTTACTACATCCTCTGTCAATCAGAGTTTCATCAACTCCATTGTATGCAAACTCAATGTGAGGTATATGTATTTCCCACCTTTTCTGTTTTTAGAAATCATGCATCTTAGAGGTTGAATTAAAGTTTTATTAACCACTTTTGTTTGACCATCTATTTGTGGTTGACTAAGGAACTTAGAGTCTTGGTTAGAAACAATACTCCTATGAAGTCCATGTCATCAAACCACTTCTTTGAAAAATAAATTAGCAATAAAACACGCATCATCAAATTTTTGGCATGATATAAATTGAGTCATTTTTTAAAACCTATCCACAACCATAAAGATAAAGCCATGTCCATTCCTTAATCTTGACAATCCAAGAACAAAATTCAATCTTGCTAAACAATGTTAGGAAATGGAAAGGGTGTGTACAAACTATATAGTAAGAATTTGTTCTTGTCCATTTTTCCCAAAAATTTTGAAACTTGTTTTTGTATGTAATGCCAATAAAAATGTTCTTTCAAAATCTTTAGTTTTATTTACACCAAAGTACTCGATAAGTCCACCTTCACGTTCCTTTTCAATGAAAAGTTGTCTTAAAGATCCCTTAGGAATGTAAAAGTTTTTATCTCTAAAATGAAATGTTAAATGTATGAAAAACCCTATGCATGATCCTTTAGAACATTCATAAAAATTTGAGAGAAGTTATAATCATTTTGATAAAACTCCTTAATGTGATCAAAGCCTAAAACTATTGTTTCCAAATTTATAAGCAAGATATATCTTCTAGACAAAGCATCAACCACGATAATAGTTTTTCCGTGCTTACGTTTAATCACATAAGGGAATTTCTCAATGTACTCCACCTATTTAACATGTCTTTTGTTAAGATTGCATTGACCCTTCTAATGTTTCAGGAACTCATAATCACTATGAATCACAATTTATTTTGGTAAAAAGTCCAATTTTGCAAGAATGTAACTAAGGCATATAAGTTCCTTATTATAGGTAAATAATTAAGATTATTACCCTTCAAAATCTCACTAAAATAAGCAATAGGGTATTTCTCTTTTATTAAAACCACCCCTATTAGATAACACTTTAAAAACTAATTTATAATTCTTTTTATTAATAATAGAAACTACTTTAGATATCAATAATTTGTTAGTCTATAAAATAATATCTAATTTATTAATATAGTAACTAATTGTTTTTTTTTCTCTAAAATTAGTTTCTATTTAATATTTTTCTTGTAGTGTAAAAGGAGATTTAATATTGACTATTTGTTTAGATTTACATAAGTATTCACTACTACTCTTTTTGAGAAATAGTAGAGGAATAAATTCTGGATGCAAGAGATTCACACTCTGAAAACCTAAAAAATGTTATGACAAAATCGATTAACAATAACTAGTTTATATATGTTTGATTCTAAATAGGTGGTATATTAATATATTACATGGAATATTAATATATTCTTTTAATATATAGAAAAAAACAATGACAACTTTATAAATAGGTTTGATTCTATTATGACATATCGAAAATAAACAACATGAATGACCAAGAATAAAGCATGATGTGAAGATTTGATTAATTTGATCAAAATATTAAGTGGAAGAATGTGAGAAAATAAGTCTTAAATTAGAGATAATTTACTTTAGTGCTTGCTCTTTTATTATAAAGGAGTCTCTTATTAAGACACATAAAAAATACTTCTTTTTTTTTCTACTCTTTTTTAGTGTTTGATAGAAAAAGTAAGAGAGAAAAATAATTTCTACTACTTTATGTTGTTACTATATATGTTACTCAACATCAAATTATTTATTTTAGTATTACAAGTAATTAAGATAATTGATTTATATATTATAGTTATTAATTTTTTTGGTTGAATTTAATTTGAAGATTAGGTATTTGAACATTAATTCTTTTGTGTTTGTTTTTTTTATCAGCAAAGAAATAAAAAAAAAAAAGTGTAACACGAGGACTTCCCAGAAGGTCACCCATCCTAGTAATACTCTCGCCTAAGCACGCTTAACTGCAAGGTCCTGATGGGATCCAGTGCATTAGTGTTGGTATGATCGCAACTAACATTAATTCTTTTGTATTACTCTTTTTTAAGAAATTCTAGTTATTATAGTGAGAGCTAAGCACCAAAATATTTATATTAGTTATTTTTGTAATAAACTAATTAACTTAAACATTGTGACGTAAAATAATTAATTTAAATGTTATGGTAGTTATTAACAATCATTATTATACCGGTTGGAGCCGAGTGAGCCACGTCATTCAGTATCAGTAGCGACCAAACAAATTGGTTACATTAATAGAAAATAAAGAGATACATGATAAATCAGTTGTCATTTAAGATAATGGGGTAGAAGTTTTGAAGATGGGTTTAAGTGGAAAGTGGGGGATCGTAAGGAGATTTCTTTCTGGGAGGACAGCTGGTTGAGCTGTGGTACTTTGAAGGGAGTTTTTCCGAGACTTTTCTCTCTAAGCTCGGCCAAAAACGCAAAAATGGTTGAACTTGGGTATTGGTATAATGGTGAATGGGTGTGGAATTTGGACTGGCGTAGATCCTTTTTCGACTGGGAGAAGTCTTTGGTGGAACAACTGTTTCAGAGTCTGCAAGAGGTGAAGTTGGTTTTT
>Ga0123342_1010386_pt1 | contig 10707 bp, 3 predicted proteins | sample Turbeawhitnodule_FD_89960 | JGI IMG/M metagenome (GOLD analysis project Ga0123342, IMG submission 89960) | Root nodule microbial communities of legume samples collected from Mexico - Turtle bean Mexico white nodule | ecosystem: Host-associated > Plants > Roots > Nodule | place: Mexico: Nepantla... | reverse complement strand
TAATCACTATTAATGGGTCTATAATTAGTCTTAATTACAAATGTTATGTTAGAAAAAGAATCTGTACGGTTCTGTACGGTTCTAATGCTATGGTTATATATATGTATCATTGCTATAGATGAAAGACAGATTGAATAAAACAGAAAATATTTTTTCAAGTTACCTTCACCCGGTTGAGTTAAAATTAACATTGATGGTGTTGCAAGGAGTTCTCCTGATCTTGCGGCTTGTGATGGTATTTTTCATGGGAATACGGGGGAGTTTATTAGTGGTTTTTTTGCTTTCCTTGATATTCAGACTGCTTTGGTTGCTGAATTTTATGGAGTTATACATGTCATTGAATAAGCTCAAAAGATGAGTTTTACTAGTTTATGGTTTGAATGTGATTCTATCTTGGTTTGTGCTGTATTTAATACTAGAACTAACGTTTCTTGAATTCTTCATAATAGGTGGAACACTTGTCTTACTGTCAGGTTTAAGATTTTTCACATTTTTCGTGAAAAGAATGCATGTGTTGACAAGCCTGCTAACGTATGGTTTATTCATAGAGAATAATTTCATTGGCATAATAGGTTTTCATCTAGTATTTTCTTAGACTTCTTTTAATAGGTATAAATTACCTAAGTATCGCTTTTGTCAGATTTTTTATATATAGGTCTTGGTCTACTTGTATTTCCTTATTTCTTTTCTTTCTTTCTTTTTTAATAATATTTCTTTTCATGTGATGGTAGAAGATTGTAGTTACGCAGTTACTTAAGGTTTCAGCCTAATTGAGATGTCAAGTTTCATAGTGAAATCTAACATAAAAGCTTTTATAAAAAGAAATAATATTTTAAAATAAAAGTATATTAAAATAAATAATCAAAATTTAATTTTTTCTTTTATTTATTTAACATAAAATATATATTAAAAAATATTAAATTTATTTTTATTTTATTAATTATTTTAATATTTTTATTTTATTATAAACTTAATTATTTATTACTTTAAAATAAAAAAAATAGTTACATTTTATTTAAATGTAATAGATCAAAGTTTCTTTACCTTTGAGGATGGAAAGTCTGAGAAAAAATCTTTACTTGTTTTTCATAATTTAACGTATTGTTTTGCAAACTTTACTCGTTTTTCTTCTCTACATAACTTTCCATCAGCTTGAAACTTAGTGATCCATTTTCAATAGAATATAAATACACCAATTCATAAACTAGAGAAAGAACACTGGTTCCAATAATAAAAACTAAAAAGCCTAAGACAAAAATGAATTGCAAGAACGCAAGCTTATTGGAAGTGAAGGGTAAACCCCTCCGTGCGAATCACAAACTAAATCTAATCAACATATGAGGAAACTGATATTGGTAGTAATGTCACACTTGTGTGACCTAATCAACAATAAACCTATTCTTACTAGATAAAATCTATAATCAAGGATTCAGAACAAATACCTTACCACAAACACACAAGATTAAGGCATTGTTCATTTACAGCATGCATAAGTTAATCATAACAACCATACCAAAGTTCAAACATCCCACAAGTTAAGAATGTACCGGAAAAGCCCCAACATGAGCACGCACCACCAGAAGTTGATGGTTATAACAGCGCAAACAACTCCAAACTCGAGCTCGAGCTTGAAGACGAACAACCAGCGGATAAACACGTGCACCAAACGTGTCACCGGAGACACCCACGCAACAGGTGCAGTCTTCCGCTAGCTCATCAAAATGCCCAAACAGCTTCAGAACCGGCGAGACAAAAACAAGGAAGATACAATCAATCAATAAATAAATAAACTATTCACGAACGCTGTAGTGGCGCGTGAGTGTTCTAGAGAGTTTTGGAGACTGGTACCGCAGCATCGTCGGAGACTCGTGGCGCCGTCTGCAGAGGCTGAAGCGTTGCTTGGTAGCGTGAGTGTAGCTTGGCGCGTGAATGGTGCGTCCAGGGTTAACGGATACGAAATTAGAAAATGAAGAAGGGGCCAATCATGAAATGTAACTAGAGTGACAAAGAAAAACAAAAATTAACTAAAATAAAAGATAATTTTGTTTCTGTGCACTTTTGTTATACAAATTGGTCTTATAAATATCATATAACAAATCAAGTGACACACATGTTTTTATGACAGAAAATTATTTTAAAGAGACAAAAAAACGTAATCAATAAAATGAATAAGCTCAATAATTTGTGTGGATAAATATATTGTGAATTTCTTTATTATATGTATCTTAGTATTAGAAAATTATTAAATAAAAATTAATTTTAAAAATATAAAATAATTATTATAGTAATTGTACTAGTATAGCTAGACGATACCGTGAGTCGGTCAGAAACCCTAAACCATTTGAACGTTCACCCCACGATAAAAAAGGTCGTGTGATAACACGTGGCTGACCGACTCATGACGATGAATCATGGGTTGACTAAGTCAGTAGGGTAATCCATAATTAAAGGTTATTTAGCACAACCCTAAACACGAATCAACCTCCTAATCCAGCCCATCAACGAAGGCCCATTAAGGTAATATAAATAGCGCAGATTCCAAGAATCAGGTACGCGTCATTATCTACAGTACTCTGACAACCAAGTGCTGACACCTTTGTTGATTTGATTGTCGGAATGCCTTCTGCAAGTACCATCTGAGCCTGTGTCACCGGACGACCGAGAGGAAGAGGAAGGAACTTGAGGAGTAGGAAGCTGAGTGTGGAAACGACCGACCGAGAGGAGGAGGAAGGAACTTGAGGAGTAGGAAGCTGAGTGTAGAAACGATCGATCGAGAGGAGGAGCCGACAATCGTTCTCTGGGACCCAACACCCGTTCGAGAACAATTGGCACCCACCGTGGGACCGAGAGAACTGGTGTGAAGAAACGTTAGTAGATGGTATCAACCCAAAGCATGACAAGCGAGAAGATGCCAAAGGCAGACCATACGACAATGCTGATGACTTTGCATAAGGAGTTGGCTGAAATGAAGACGACGCACGAGAAAACCACCAAAAAGAACGAGGACGAGATGAGGAACCTCATGAGGGAAAATCAGGAGATGAAGAAGCTTGTGGAGGGAGGACCGTCTGTTGATCCGACCAACTAGGTCGAAAGGTCTTTCGCCACCGCTACCGACCCCAAAACCAATGGAGAACTGAAGAACAAGATCCTTACCTTGGAAATGGATGGTGAGTCTCACCCCAACAAGTCGTTGAACACGACCGCCACCCTTTCACTGACTTTGTCATGGAAACTCCACTGCCGGACAAGTGGAAAGGGTTCAACAGGGATCGCTACGATGGGACGACCGATCCAGATGAGCACATGGATGTGTATACCACTCACAGACTTTGTATACCACTGATGATGCGATCTTATGTCGGATTTTTCCCACTTCCCTAAAATGAGGAATGCTTCTCGCACTTGACGGGGGAGGAGGGGAACTTGCAGGACGAGGTTATGATTGGTAGGGAGCAGAAGACAAAGCGGAAGACGCAGATGACTTGGGGTTTTAGGTGCTTCTTTTGGGAGAGGGAGATTGGTGGTGGTGGTTGCGGAGGAGGTGTTGCTTATGTAAATCTTAGCTCCCCCATTGGGTAGCTTTCACAGACCTAGAGGAAGAGAAGACCAATGCTAACAAGACAAAAGATAAGACACATATTATATCAGTTGGACCTTATAATCGGTGTAATATGAGATTGACATTTTACATCGTTGAGATCTACCAATATAATATATCTCTTAAAACCGGTATAATATACATTATTTCCATAAGTGATTTATATTTCATATAAGTTATACCACTTTTATTTTTAAAGAATTAACTAAATTCTCACAATAAAATTTATTTTGATTTGCGTTGTTTTAATTCAAAAAGAAAGGTGGAGAACACATCAACCACTAAAGTATATTATTAATGCTTATTTAATTTACTTATTATTCAAAATTCTTATATAACATACTTAATTTTATAGTATATAATTATTAAATATAAAATTAACTTTTAAAAATTTGACAAGTTGACTGCAAATAATTTTTTCTTTGTTTTTAAGATACAGATAATTATAAAATATTTATAAATCTATAAAATGTATAGCAAAAAGTCTATTAAAAAAAAAAAAAAAGTACTCTGTGTTGTACATATTGTATTACATTATTTAATCTTTAAACTGGTGTTTAAATTATTTACTATTTTTTCATAACCTCATATCAAATTATTGAAAGATAAAAATAGATATATAAAAAGCCAAATGAACACTTTGTAAAAGAATATGAACAATAAAATATGCAAGACCTGGTGATAAAAAGTCAATAACGTGATAAATGAGACAGATGAAGAACATGTTAAAAAAGGTAAGGACAAATAATTCAATACAAAAACAATTGGAATTTAATGACTATTAATTGAAAAATAGTTTTATAAAGTAAAATAATTGTACACAATCAACTAATTAAAAACATATTTAATTTTTGTAAAAATCAATAAAATTTCCTTTTTATTATCTCTATTCTAAAATATTGTTTTTTTAAAATATAGCAGTTATTTTAGAACAGAGGATGAAAGTATTACCTACCCCACCGCCTGAGCTGGTATTATATGAAACTAAACTAACGACAAGTCAAATCATACTTCTCCTTTCATTAACTATATTTTCTCCTTCCTTTTCCTCTAATCACAGACAAAGCCCGCATTCGAATAAACACAACCTTCTTCACTGCAACTCCTCCAAGTGAGTCTTTTCTTTTCCAAGTGCTTTTTTTCATGTGTTTTTCTTCTTTGCTTGGACGCCCCATCTTCCAATCATGTGATTTTTGTAAGTTTTTTTACGGAATAACAATTGGGGTTTCTTCAAAATTCTTGCTTTCTGTATTTTGATCTACTTGTAGAAAAAGCTTAAGTTTTTGAAGGAGCTAGATGAAGATGAATAGGATGATGTTTTCTGTTTCCCCTTTTTATCTTTGATGTTGTTTTCTTTCCTTTTTGGATTAATGAGCTTATGTTTTTTATTTTATCTGCTTTGTTGGAGATTAGAGATATGCTGAAGTGTTCAGAATTGCTTGATTTTACCACTGTTCAATTTTAGTGCCAACATGATGATGAAATCTATGTTTGAGTGTGGAAACCAAGATGCTAATGTTGATGATGGAGAAACTAATTGGAATAGTGGTCAGCTCCTACTGCAAGACATTCAAGAAATAAGCAAAGCTCTTTATGCTCCTTCTAGGCCTTCCTTTTCCACTGTTCATAATCGATCCAAATCTGCGGGAAAAGCCCGGTTGTCGAAATCTCAAGTTGCCTTAACACCCGGATTTCTAAAGGATGATCTGTTGCCTAAGGACAAGAAGATGTCTTCGGCATGGAATTGGAAGAAACCCTTGAAAGCTTTGACCCATATAGGTGATCAAAAGATCAAATGTTGCTTTAACCTTCATGTTCACTCAATTGAGGGTCTGCCTTTGAGTTTTGATGGCATTAGGCTGTGTGTGCTTTGGAAGAGGAAAAGCAACATTTTGCAGACGCGCCCTTCAAGGGTTATCCAGGGTGTTGCGGAGTTCAATGAAACTTTGAGTCATGGATGTTCTGTTTATGTTAGCCGCGCTATGTCTGGTCACTCTGTCAAGTATGAGTCTAAGCGGTTCCTGATTTATGCCTTTATTGTGGGGGCACCTGAACATGACATAGGGAGCCATCAGGTGGATCTCACAAGACTTTTACCTCCGACTTTAGCAGAGTTAGGGGGTGATAGAAGTTCAGGGAAATGGAGCACAAGTTTTAGTTTGACAGGGAAAGCTGTAGGAGCTAGCCTAAATGTTAGTTTCAGCTATCAAATAATGAAGGATGAGTTAATGCAATTTGGTGGTGATAATTTGAATGTTCTCAACCTTATTAATCTGAAGCCAGGCAGGCCAAGCAGCACAAGCAGTGTTATGGATTTTGGTCCTGTCCCTTTTCATTCTGATGATCGGATTTTATCCGGGGAAGCATTGATGAATTCTGGTTCAAGTCTTTCCAAATCAATCAGTTTGCTATATCAAAAACTTGATGAGGGGAACATCCATAATCCAGCACAGGCAGACTCGGAACATTTTGAACCACTTAAATCTCATGTCACATCAAATCATGAAGCTGATGACACTGAATTTTCCATTATAGAACAAGTAGAAACATTGGAAGGGGACCCCTTGAAAATTGATCAGGCAGGAAATCAAACAGTAGATTTGTCAACAGTTGAAATCATTAATGTGGATGATATTATTAAGGATGATGACATATTTGTTGACAAGAACACAAGTTTTGATTCAATGGATGACACATGCAGTAGTTGTGTAAATGGGACTATGGCAGGTGACAGCCAACATAAATGCAGTAGTTCATGTGTCTGTTTAACTTGCATAAAGGATGTAGATATACTTCCTGAGACATCAGAGTTTCTTGACCAAGAACACTACCCTAATGTTAAATCAAATTATAAATCACATAGAATGGTAAAAAAATCAAGTAGCTTGGATTTTATCACTGAATCTATTGCAAATGATTTCTTAAACATGCTGGCCACAGAGAGTGGTTCATTTGGCTCAAGTTGTGATGGGGATCCACATTCTCCCAGAGAGAAGCTTTTAAGACAGTTTGAAAAAGAGGCTCAAGCTTCAGGTAACTTCACTTTTGGTTTCAAAGCAAATGAAGAGGAATTGGAGACAGAGACGCTTGGACATAGCGATGGGGATTCTACTGTGGATTCTGATTTGTCTTTATTTATTCAAGCTGCTGAAGAGGAGCATGCTAGGGAGAATCAGTTGTTAATGCAGAGAAGAAAGGCCAAAATTCTTGAAGACCTGGAGACTGATTCATTGATGCAACTGTGGGGTTTAAATGAGAGGGACTTTGAAAATTCTCCGGGAACTTTTTCTGGTGGGTTTGGAAGTCCAATTGAACTACCCAGTGAAGAAACATGCATATTACCTTCAATTGGACAAGGACTTGGTTCATTTGTTCAAATTATGGGTGGAGGCTTTTTAAGGTCCATGAGTCCTTCCCTTTTCAGAAATGCTAAGAATTGTGGTAACCTCATCACTCAGGCTTCTAATCCTGTTGTTCTACCTGCAGAAATGGGTAATGATATACTGGATATACTGCAGCATGTGGCATCTGATGGAGTTGAAGAGCTGTGTGATCATATCTACAAATTATTGCCTTTGCAAGATATCACTGGAAAATCCATTGAGCATATTGCGTTGGAAGCCACAACCAACAAATGGACTCCTGGAAGGTAAGCAACTGTGTTTGTGGCATTACTTGTGAAAAACTCTTTAATTTGAATTATTTGAATTTTTTTAAAGATCTCCTTTCTTAATTCTGTTTCAGGCAGAGGGCATGGCAGCATGATTCGTTTGATGAATTTAATTGTAACTATTTGACAGATGAAGGCATGAGCTTGGACACTGTATCTGTAGAAGCAATAGCTCCTATGGCTGTTAATAAGATTGAATCACTTCTGATAGAAGGGTTGAGAGTACAGTCTGGCATGTTGTACGAGGAGGCACCATCTTATATCCGTCTCCAACATGCAAAGATGCCTTCCGTTGGTAGCAGAAGAGCCAACTGGAACTGGTTTCCCAAATCAGAAAGAGTTGCTAAAGTGCAACTAGAAGATGGTGGAGAAATTGGCCATGATGATCATGGATTGATGGGGCTGTCAATAACATTAGATCAGTGGTTGAGATTGGATTCTGGCATTATTGAAGGAGATCAGAATTCAGAGCAAGTTTTGAAGATCTTACAAGTACACCATTCTAAAATCACAGAGCTACATGATGGAGGGTTGAAAAATGCCATGGAGGACCAGGTAAAAACATTTGGCAGAAAGCATGGACTCTTGGGGAACCAACTTACGGTGGCTTTTATGATCCAGCTTAGGAATCCTCTACGAAATTATGAACAAGTTGGTGCTCCAATGCTGGTTTTGACTCAGGTGGAAAGAGTTCACATGCATGTAATGCAGCAAGATGACAGAAATTTTCAGGATAAAAAGGAAAAGGGAAAGGAGACCTTACTAAATGAAACAAGTGGCGAGTTTTTGGAAGACATGAATACCGAAAATGAATCACCTGGATTTGGATTTAAAATCAGAGAGATTCATCTTTCAGGTGTGCTTACCAAATCCGGAAGGAGGCAACATTGGGGTACTGCAACTCAGCAACAATCTGGGATCCGGTGGTTGCTTGCCAGTGGCATGACTAGTACTGTCAAACATTCAACTTCAACATCAAAGGCAATTGTTTTGTCATCTCCACTGTTTACCAAGAAGTTGCTTAATGAGGACACACTCTGGAGCATTTCTTGTGTTAATAGTATCATGGGGACTAACAGTAAATTGCGTCCTGTTGAAAATGTACACATTCGGAACCCTGATATCATCTTCCCAAGTTGAACTGTCAGATCATTTTTTCCCTACGTGCAATTTTTTAAGTCTATTTTTTAAATTTCTCAATGTAGATAGTTACTACAGTACATTGTCAAGGAAGTTATACGAGTCAACATGCACAAATTTTTTAAAATATGTTAAAATTTGTGGCCTTCTTGGGACCCTTTCTTCTTCCAATCACCCTTGGTGATGTATACTCAAATTTAAACACTGTACAAAGTTTGGCTGTTTTGGTTGAACTATTGAACTGCTAAAACTGTTTGCAATTAAGAAAATGTAACTTCTAATTTGTTTTAATATATTTTTATTATTAACTATAATTTATTTTATTTATTAAAATTTTATAATGATTTTGTATTTTAATTTTAATTTACATTTTAAAAAATTATTTTTACATTAAATTATTTTTAAATATATTAATAGGACCAAATTTATTCTATTACATTAATCAAATCAATTGCAAACTTTCTTCACACTTCATTTATTTTTCCTGAATTTAAATAATTGCAATTTTCATTCACTTCTTTTATTTATTCTTTTCCTTTTTCACTCTATCCTTAATCCAAACAAAATTCAAGAAAATAAATCTGAAGAGTTTTATCTTTCAATTAATATAAAAAGTAGATTTCATTTAATTTTATCATTTTCTTTTTGGAATTGTGCTTCCTAAACTTTTAAAATAAAAAGTGGCTGATCAAGCATATGTTTGCTGCATACTCCTGAATGCAGTGAAGTAATAATCTCTCTTCCTTGACTTATTCTATTGCCTCTTTATTGTGAAGACTTGGTTAAATTAATAAATAAAAAAGGTATGGTCTTTTTATAAGTAATAATGAATAACGTGTGAATGATCATATATATATATATATATATATATATATATATATATATATATTAGAATAAAATTAATTAATTAAACTTGTCTTGCTGTGAATCATCTTTCTAACCTGGGTTGAAGTTTTTGTGTTTGTCTGTAGTAGCCGTCCATTCACAAGTGTCCATGATTTTCATATTCTTAAAAGGCTAAATTGGTTCCATAGTTGAAAAAAGAATATATAAGAATAGAATCTAATCATTTAGCATCACATTAATTTTCCTATAAAAATCTTTTATAAATTTCTGTATAATAAAAACTTGTGACAAATAGATAATATCGCAAGAGTTTGAGCATTAATATATAATATATTTAAAACAATTAATTTATAAGTTAATTATTATATGATAATTTAGTTTATTAGTTTATTATAAGAAACTTACTAAATAAAAATTATTTTAAAGACAAAAAATAATTAATTACAATATTAATTAAATTAAATATTATTTTAGAAAATAAAAAAATATTAATATATAAAATAATTTCTATTATTAATAAATAATTTTTAATTATCAAAATTTTAAGTATCAACTTTAAAATATATATTTTTTAATTTAGTTAATAAGTGACTAATTATTATTTTTTTTCTCTAAAATTAAGTTATATTTAATAATGACAGTGGTTTAAAAATATTTATTACAACTAATTAATAATCAATGATAAATATAAAATGAAATAATATGTTAAATGTCCAACAAATAAGTTTAAAATAAACACAATGAACATAACCAAATATTAAATGTTTGATGTACAAATGATTAAAAAAATCTAAAGATATTCCTATCCAGACCAATTATTTAATCATATATATATATATATATATATATAGATAGAAATAATAGAAGGAAACAAATTGAATATAATAGAATAAAACAAATTGAATTTCGTTTGACATACTACTAGACATCTCGATACTATATTGACTCTGTCAACAAAGTGACAATTTATTTTGCACAAATTCAAGAAACTTGCTCCTCTGAACTAACTCTTATTGGTGACATCCTCTTTATTGAAATAACCTAAGATTTGAAATGGGAGGATTTATGCTTTTCTGGATGACGATCCAAGGGAATCTGGTTGTCCATTATCACTGAGTTTTGCAGAAAACATTGGCAATGGCACTTGTTGTTTTAGAACATTTATAACCTGTTCTGAGGTTGGCCTTTCCTTGTGGTCTTGATGGGTACACCATATTCCCACACTCAGTAAACATCTCATTTCATTTACATCAAAATCCATCTTCAATTCCTCATCAGCAGCATTCAAAATCTCCCCATCCACATAATTTTTCCATACCCATTTCCTCAAAGGTACATGATTAGATTCCCCATCCTGGTGAGTCCTCCTTCCACATGCTATCTCCAAAGCCAAAACCCCAAAACCGTACATGTCTGATTCTTTGCTAACCCTCCCTTCGTTTATATATTC
>Ga0123342_1010385_pt1 | contig 10708 bp, 8 predicted proteins | sample Turbeawhitnodule_FD_89960 | JGI IMG/M metagenome (GOLD analysis project Ga0123342, IMG submission 89960) | Root nodule microbial communities of legume samples collected from Mexico - Turtle bean Mexico white nodule | ecosystem: Host-associated > Plants > Roots > Nodule | place: Mexico: Nepantla... | reverse complement strand
TTGTTGAGATTTATGGAAAATTGAACAATTTGAGAAATTGATCATGTAATTTGGTTTTCTCTTTGGATTTAAGTGTGTATATTATAAAATTCTATTTTCACTAGCTTACCCTTGCTTTTCTTGTTGTGTTTGGATTGTACTATGTACACGAGCAGATGACCATACAGGTGCAGGAGAGCCTTAGAGTTCAGAGTTTTATTTTGAGCTGTGGATATGTAAATATTTGTATTTCTATAAATCCTAATCATGTATTATGAATGTTTTGAAAAACTCCAAGTTTGTATAGAAACTGATAGAACTTTTATTGTAATAGTTATATGTAAATTATGGGGTGTTACAAAATTTTCCGAACTTAAAATAAATTTAAAGTTATTTTTTAATAGTTTCATTTGTTAATAATTTTTATTTTATTTCGTAAAACATAAAAACAAGATTTAAAAAACCATAAAATTTAAAAACCGTATATCTTATAGAATAGTTACATACCGCGTGAATGGAGAAGATGTTTGAACTTAAAATTCAAAATATTCAGAAATTTGTTACAAAATAGCTAAACTCTTCCCGCTGAACCCGTTGGATATACTTTCTTTTTCATTCTTCAGTCTCCATTCCTCCGAAAGACATCAGCATCTCCTCCAAACAGGTAACCTATTTTTTGTTTCTATTTCTTTTCCTCCTTTTATCCTTCAGTGTTCAAGGGTTTCAGTGTTGAAGGGTTTCAGTGTTCGGAGGTTTTTTTTATTTTGCTCGCTGTTGTGTTAGTTTAACATTTTAATTTTTACGGCTTCGATTTCAGTCTCATTGACATTGTCTCCTTTTATGTTTAGGGTTTCCATCTTCCGCAGTTTTCATCTTCTTCGATTCCAACATTACAGGTATGTTGTCTGCTGTAGTTATTAGGGTTTGCATAATATGGTTTCTGTTGACAAAAGTTTATCCATAGATCATGTATGCTACTATTATTGTCCTCTGTCTTGGTCTTAAAATTTAGAAGCATGAAATATTCAGAACGTTTGCCGTCCTTCCTAACTCTGTGCAGTGTAATACCATAAATGATTCGAATTTTTAAATATGCAAATGCAGTACGTTTTGTGTTTATTTGATGTCTGTTTGGGATGCTTGTGTTACTTCTAGCCTCCAAGGACTTAAGTTTTATCTTCATCTTTTGCTCATGGAAAACTCTTATTCCAAACAGAGGTTTTGAGTAGCACGTACTTTTCTGATGAAAAATATTTCTTTGACACCATGTAAAAACATATAACTGATACCATATTTTTTTACTGTTTATTTGTGGTGTTAACATACCACCCTTTCTGATGTGGAAGAGGGGTCTGTTTAGGGCTGACATTTTTGAAAAAAAATAAAATAATGGCTTCACGTCTATCCTGCCCTTCTTTATACATAAAAAAAATGCAAGACTATTGGGTAGTGACCCAAAAGAAGTAGAAAATTTGGTTTATGTTCATTCAAACATTCGATTTTTGTCTAGAAAAAAAATATAGTAAAGCAAAGGAAGAGTTAAGGATATTAGTGGAGATTCACGAGATACTCAAGATTCTGGTGCGGGGTTTCTTGAATGAGTGGTTTTATTCATGATGGGAGTGAGGAGTATAAAACTGATAGAGTCAGACAAGACAGTAATTAGAAAGCAACTGTAAGGGCTAACTCTTTATGAATGTTAGTTAACGTTGATTGGAAGAAAGAACATATTCGATTATGATTGGGTTAAGAATCTCTTGGTCACAAGATTTTTTTTTCAAGTTGTGATCATAATCATTGACCGTAGTATCAAAGAATGTTGCATTTAACATCCTATTAATACAAAAAACAAACCAATATTTTCAAGAATATAATCTATATAGAAACAAGAGTTGCATAAGACGTCAGTTTTTCTGATTGATAATGCTAATGCTTAATAATGGTCCAAAGCTATTAGGAGGTAACACCTAATTGTGTTTTGTTTTCTGATTGCTTGCTTAATTTCCTTTTTCCCTAGTCTCTCTATTCTTATAGGTTACTTTACTCCTTACTTTTTGCACAGAATAGCTTAATTTAATTTAGTATTTGATAGCTGTGTGGGGGAAAGGAAAATGTTGATCATACGTAGGGCTATTTGGGTCATTAGAACATTTTGAAAGAGTCTTGATAGTACATATATGATACTAAATATGTTTTAAAAAAAGAAAAGATGTTTCAAATGGTAGAATCTCATCTGCAAACATATATCAGGAAAATGAAAAGAGTTGTCTGCGGATTATATGCAAGGCTTATATAGGTCTAACTGGAACAATTGTCTTAAATTTGGTCATCCCGTTTGAAACTCAGCCAGATAAGAATATGCACATATGTATGAACAAATAATCTGAATTGAAAAAGAAGCAGTATAAGCACTGGTGTAGATAATGGAAACATACTAACCAGATCTTTTGATTCTGCCATCATCATCCACTTCTGCATTCTTACAAACACTCTTACCAGCTTCAACTTCCATCAAAAGCTCCTTCCTTGCAACTCACAACTCACAATCTTATAAAGGAATCTGATTTAAAAACACAGCACCCAAACATCAACAAGTTAAAAAAAAGAAGATAATTCAAACCAAAAAAATGTTCTCAGTTTTTATACATAGATACCTGTTTGTTTCAAATCCGTTTTTTTAAAGTCTTTATATCTTCATAAAGACTAGTGATGCATTTTCCAACTCCACCAGCCTCTCCCACAATGTCTATATCTAAAACCCTGCCTGTGAAAAGGCATCATTTAATTTCTACCTCCAGTTCAGAACAACAAGAAGGTGAAATGTTGAGAAAAAAAAACTTTTTTTTTTATAAATCATTGATATTTTTAAAAATCAATATTAATAGGATAAAGTAAACCATTAAATAATTGAGAAGTATAAGCCGAGGATTTGATAATATACTAATTTACTTTTTCTTTTTTGGAATCATATTTATTGCACACGAAAATAACATTAAACCGTATTAATGAAAAATAAAATAAATCAATCAATAAAATATTGCAGTAAAAAGTTACAACTTAAATTATTAACAAAAACAAGAAGATATAAAGATCTAGAAAATATTCAACAAATAATTCTGCAGCAACAAAAACACAGACGTCGGAAGATTTAAATGGTTCAACAGATATAAGTAAAGATAACAACAATTTAGCAATAAAATATTCAAAACATAAGCCATTGATTCATAAAATATAATTGTTTGTTTATTTTATCAAAATCTAACGAAAATATGTGTATTTGCATTTAAATAATATAGTTTAAACAATTATTTAAAATTTTAATAAATATATTATATTTGAGAAGAATAATTATACATTTACTTTTTTTATTGAATAAAATAATTTTTTGTCATTAAATATAAAGTTGTTTAATTAATATTACAATAAAATAGTTACAAAGATAAATGATTAATTTTGTGGAAATAAAATTTAGGAAACTTTACTATTATTTTAAGTTGAGAAGATAGGCGTTACTTTTGAAATTTTTGTATTATAATTAAATAAAAAATAATCAAGGATATAAAATAAGAACTTAAGATGGTATATATATCAATTGGGCAAAATTTCAAAATATATTCTTATTGACGAAGATCTCATCATTTTATGTGGTGATATTTTTGTTTTATAATAATTTATTTAATTGAATATATTTCTTGAAGTTAAAACATATCATATTAAAAAATTGAATTTCATTATTACCTAAGTAATAAAAAGTAACAGATATTGTTTTATTAAATATGATAATTATAATATCCTATACCTAGAATCATTAGCACTTAACATCCTCCCCTCATAACATAATACTCAATCACATCCTTGCAAATCCACCAAACCAAAACGGTTACTTTAGCATTCATAAGCTATAAACTATACACTCCTCTTAAATAACATGTGTTGATATTTGTAGGACATGTATCCGTGAAGTGTTCAATTTCAAAAGTATTTGTTAGATTTTTGACAATTATAGTATGGTTATAACACAATTTTAAAAAGAAAAAATACATTAATTTTCTAAAAATTCTAACTTTATTGTATAAATTGTTATTATGATTATAAAAATAAGAAACAAATCCTTGTGAACCAGTCATGAAAAATATTTTTATGTCCCAAAAAATAATCTGGAACATCCTTGTAAACATAATTCTTTATTGTCAAATTATATAATTCATAATTATATAATATATAGATCCTTGTTCCCATATCTACATTTTAGATATTTTACGTGTGTCCGTATATTGTGTTCATGTGTGTGTTACATAGTTCATAAGTCTATAAATATGGTAACTTTTTCTCTTTTCTTTTCTCATAAGTCTCTAAATTCTTATTCACTTGATGATTTACTCAACCCAAATTCTTCATATCAGAGATAAGAACAATAACTATATTTCTCCAGAAAAATATGATATATTTAGATATAAACAAATGTCTTTGTATAAATTACTCCAGAAAAATATTATCTATTTAGATATAAATAAATATCTTTGTATATTGCTATATCTACTCCATCCTCTTTTGCATTGTAACTATCAATTTGTTGTGACAATCTACAAACAATTAGGTTGAAATTGTTGTGCATGTTTGTTATTTTATTTTACCCTAAAATTACAAAAAAAAAAAAGAAATTGAGGAATGTCTTGAAACAATCAAGAGAGACTTTTTTAGAGCTTGTGAAGAGTAGAAAACCAGAATATTTAGTTAAAATTACTTTATAATTGTATGATTTCAAACCTGAAATTAGGTTTAACATAAAAACTTAGGTATAATTTTGGATTTAGAATAAAGAGAAAGAAAATAACAAAACAATTTTCTAAAAATTAGCTTTATCTACTGTAATTTAATTTAATTGGCTACAGAGTAAATTTGTGAGAGAAAATATAAATTTGATTCTCAAAATGCTTTGTTAGATAGAGACTAGAAACTTTTAAGTTTGATTAGATCGGAATCAAAATTAGTCTCATAAATATTTAAAAATATGAAGCTTCAACCGATACTATGACATTCTATCGAAAACTGAAGTCAAATTTAAACAGTGGTTAAAAAATCTCCACATGAAATAATCTAAATTAATTAATAACGTCTTAAATCTTCACACACGGTCTAAGAAAGAAGTTACATAAGTGAACAAACTTCATTTACAAGATAGAAATAAATCATTTTCTTTGGATACAACATAAACATTAATATTTAAATTTGTCATTTTCAAACAAAATGTAATTACAAAACATTATTTGGGTGAAATTGATTGCATGGTATCGAAAGATATTAAAATTATAATATCCACTTGATAAAAAATATTAAAAGTTTGAGAAATCACTCCCAATATACTGTTTAAAATCTTCATTAATATTATATTATATTATCCCAGTCTTTTTTCGTAACTAACTATCTTATTGAATATTTTTCTAGTACCATGAGCTCTCTTCCTACCATCACATTCACAAAAGCAGATTTGACCACAAACCACAACGAGAACGATCCAATGATGGTCACGGTCACAATAGCCAACTATCAAGTTAAGAGGATACTTATCAGTCAGGGAAACTTAACTAACATTTTATATTGGTCGACTTTTCAAAAACTGAATCTTCCCGATTCTCTTGTGATGTCCAACTCAGAACCTTTGGTGGAATTCACAGGAAAACAAGTGCAAACGAGAGGATGTGTTGATTTGCTAACTACATTTGGTACTGGTCCAGCGTATCGAACTTTGACGGTTCGATATATTTTAGTTGAAGCAGACCTACCATACAATGCTATTATCGGTCGTCGAACACTCAATGAACTTGGTGCTGTTGTCTCTGTGTACCATATGGCTATGAAGTTTCCTGCTGAGGATGACACGATCATAACTCTGAAGGCTGATTCCAGCACCGCAAATATTAAGCGTGAAGTTTGAAGTTTAATTTATAACGGTTTGATTTTATTAAGAAATAGAAATTTTATGTTTGATTTTGTTAGGAATGTTGTGACTGTTATGTTTTGTTAAGAAGGTTATCTTTATGTCTTGTTAAGAACGTTATGCAGGTTTGTTTTTGTTAACAATGTTATGCCCAACCCCATGTTTGAAGTTTAATTTACACTTTTGATATTTTTTATTTGATCGAAACTTTAACTAAAAACTTTTCTTAATTAACTCTAACCTATCCTTTCATTCTCAGTCTATGTTTATATTAAAAACAGGTATGTTTAAGTAATTAAGTCAACCACTTAAAACGAAAAATAAAAAAGTTAATTGAAACTTAATTAGTTATAACTATTAATCAGAATCTTTAATTTTTTTAAACAAATTCTTTTGTAATAGACAAAAAAATAAAACGTACTATCAAACAAATGAGAAGAGTTATAAACATTTTTTGAAAAAAAACCCACTATTAATCATTGATTATATAACCTATACCATTCATATCCTAAAAACAAAATAAATAAAATAGTGATTCTTTTTCCAACTCAACCAGCCTCTTCCACAATGTCTATATCTAAAATCCTGCCTGTGAAGTGGCATCATTGATATTTTCTACCTCCAGTTCAGAACAACAAGAAGGTAAAATGTTGAGAAAAAAACTTTTTTTTTCTGTAAATCATAAATATTTTTAAAAATCAATATTAATCGGATAAACTAAATCATTAAATAATTAAGAAGTATGAGACGGATGATTTGATAATATACGAATTTACTTTTTTTCTTTTGGAATCATATTTATTGCACACGAAAATAACAGTATTCATGAAAAATAAAATAAATCAATAATTAAATTTTGCGTTAAAACTTACAACTTAAATTAACAACAAACCAAAACAAGAAGATACAAAGATCTAGAAAATATTCAACAAATAATACTGGAGCAACAAAAACAGACACGTCGGAAGATTTAAATGGTTCAACAGATATAAGTAAAGATAACAACAATTTAGCAATAAAATATTTAAAACATGAACAATTGATTCATAAAATATAATTGTTTGTTTATTTTGTTACCTCTAAAAAATACACTAAGTCTCTATTTATTGATTTTTAAGGTTATAATACATAATACTTAAACTATATTTTTCGAAAGTTCTTTTACTTAGAGTAACTTATTGTTTACAATTTGTATTTGGATTCTTATAACTTTTTTTAGCTTATAAAAAAAATTCACTTCTTCCTTTTTTTTAGCCATATTTCTATTCTATCATTTTTATCAAAATCAAACGAAAATATGTGTATTTGCATTAAATAATATATATATTTGAGAAGAATAATTATACATTTAGCGTTTTATTGAATAAAATATTTTTTGTCATTAAATATAAATTTGTTTAAATAAATATTATAATAAAAGCAGTCACAAAAACAAATGATTAATTTTGTGAAAATAAAATTTAGAAAGCTTTAATGTTATTTTAAGTTGAGGAGAGTAGGGACTCAATTCCTCATATAGCACTATTTATACTTTTATTTCCTCATCTAACATTCTTTTGTTTTTATTTCTCTATTTAGCACCCTTATGTTTTTATTTCTCTATCTTGCATCATTTCAAAAGTAAAAAAAAAATAAATAAAAAATTGATAATTTTAATTTTGAATGCATTAAAAAAATAAATATTTTTAATGTTTAAAATAGTTAGAAATATAATTAATGAATAAAGAAATAAGTTTTTACAAAATAAAAATAAAAAAGTAATAAATTAAAAATGTTTAGTTTAAATATTTTTTAAGAATGAAGAAAATAAAAAATTAAACTCTACAACAACATAAAAGTTGAATCTATAAACAAAAATTAATATTTACTTTTATTATTGTTCTTGTTGGCTGACTTGCTCGCCTGTTGATTCCGGTGACAAACTCTAGTTTCGTCTGTCTCTTCGAGGATCTGTTAAGAAGTATTCAGTTTCAGTCTTAGAAAACAACCTACTTATACTTGGGGTTTGAAACCCCTTTTATAACTTAACTCTCATAACAACTTTCTCTCATGAGAATCTAATCTCAGCCAAAAGCATTCTCAACCGGAGAAACACATTTTGTTCATGGGCGCCTTCTCTCAAGTTGCTAAAACAGAACGAAATATCGTCTCCAAGGAGTACATAAAATAATAACAGAATAATCACCTGCCAACAAGGCACCAACTCATGCGTCAACATCAGGGGAACATTCTGTTTACATGGGCACCTACTCATGCAACCTAACCACTACGTGCCCTAGAATACATAGACTTAGGTTAAAAGAAAACATTTACTTGACCTAGACTCCACATGCACTAAACGTACCCCTAGGTCCACAAATACTCTTTATTAATACCCTTATATTTACGTATAAAAGGTTACTTCAATTATACCAAAACGAGTTTGTTGACCAAACTGGGCCCAATGACATGACCCATTTTACGGATCCAACAACTGAGCTGACCTGCCTACTCCACGCACCGAGATCCGACCTCCAAGCACTGAGCCCTAAGCGCTTTGTCCAGTACAATTATTATTGATGATGTAATCATGTTAATTTCAAGTAAAAAATACAGGACATAATTATAAAAAAACCAAAGTCAGTTAGTATTATTAATTAGTAGTGGACACAGATAATATTGAAGTGTCTACCCTAAATGCAAATTTCTAAAAAAAAAACTACTGCAAATACTACACTTAATGCTTAAAAATGAGAAGAAAAAAATGCAAAAATAAATAAATGTAGAAAATAAAATCTACAACAATAAAAAAAAGAAATAAATAAAGAATGACAGAAAAAAAATAATAACTAAAAACATAAAACATATAAAATAAAGGCAAAACAAAATAAGATAAAGATAAAAGATATAAAAAAAATAAAAACAAGATAAAGATAAGAGATATAAGGTAAATAAGTATATGTTGAACATAAAAATGAAAATAAATGAGAGATGATCATTCATTTAATATTTTCTTCAATAGTACATTAAATAGTTTGTGCAAAATGAAACATAATTAATAACAAGAAGTGAACGATATAGTAATGTTGGAACACGTTCTTTTTATGTTTCCCTGTGTTTGACGGTATAAACATTTTGTTTGTTCGATCATGTTGTTCTCTGATGTCCATATAAATCCTTATTCGACTTAACTTAGACCTTCCTTTGGGGTTCTTTTATCTTTATCTTATTTATTGTATATCTTTTTTATTTTTAGTTATTATTATTTTTTCTGCCATTCTTTATTTATTTTTGTTTCTGTTTTTATTTTTATTGTTGTTCTTTTTATTTTCTATATTTATTTATTTTTACATGTTTTTTCAAAATATTAAATTTTACTTTAATTATACAATTCAAAATACAACTTTCCGAAGAATAAAATTAGAATTTTGAATTTTACATGGGTAAAGCTTGAAAATATAGAGTCCAAATGCAACTGTCCTAATTGAAAAATATCCTTTTGAATTTGGCCATTTTTTTATTAGACCTGCATCCAGAGTAGTTATAAATTTGTTACTTTTTGGACAACAACGAGATTTGATAAGATGCTTCATGATAACTTGTAAATGTGAAAATCCATAAAAAAATGTAAATATAATAATACGCAATTGATGAATGAACATAAAAACCAATAATATTACAACAATTCAACCTTTTGTTATAAAATTGTGAGGGTCCAGGAACAGTTTTTGCTTTCAGCATAAAAATAACAATCTGGCTTGTATAGTAGCACCACACCTCCAAGCCAAGGACATAAACCTAAAGGTTTTGCTTTGATGATTGACAACCTCAATCCTACGCAATGATACAGCAGGGATTGCTTACCGAAAATTTTCTGAATGGCATCAGAATGCCCCTTTAATGTTTTTACACATTCACCAGACCTGCTATCCCACAATCTCACCTTACCATCCACACAACCGTAGCTAGATGCACCAAGCCATGCCAAACATGTCACTCCATCCTGTCCACAAGGCAAAATTCCTTTAAAGCACCATATATAAGGCAGTGTCTTGTGCAAACAGACAATTTAGACACCAGGAAAGCATAGATATTTTGCGAAATTTAAAACTGAAATGTCACAAGGAAAGCATTAACTACTAAGTTTTTTAATCATATTATCATTTTTATTATACTTATTATTATTAATATAAATATAATTTATACATATTAATATAATTATTAATATTATTAATATAATTATTAATATAATTATTAATATTATTAATATTATTAATATAATTATTAATATTATTAGTATTATTATTAATATTATTAGTATTATTATTAATATTATTAATATTATTAGTATTAATATTCATATTATTAATATTATATTCATATTATCAATATTATATTTGATATAAATATACATTTAGATATTTATTGTGTGTGTATAGTAGTTTTATTTGACTTGAGTAATATTACTTTTATCCGGATATAGATATATGGAGAGAAAAAGGAAGAAATTATATAATATTAATATAACTTTAATACTGTAAATACATATATATTGATTAATATATTTTTTTATTTAATCATTAATTTTTCAAAACTCATGGTTAAATTTAAATTTACTTTCATATTATATATATATATTAATATAAAATTATTTGATATCTTATTTTCAAATATAGGTTTTTATAGGTGGTTGTGAAGTTTTTGTTAGATGGCTATATAGGTGCTTGTATCTTACACTTCTTTTCTGATTTGAGATTCTTGTATAAGGATTGAAATATCCTTAAAATGTTTCCTTTAATTTTTTTATTCTTT
>Ga0123342_1010384_pt1 | contig 10708 bp, 7 predicted proteins | sample Turbeawhitnodule_FD_89960 | JGI IMG/M metagenome (GOLD analysis project Ga0123342, IMG submission 89960) | Root nodule microbial communities of legume samples collected from Mexico - Turtle bean Mexico white nodule | ecosystem: Host-associated > Plants > Roots > Nodule | place: Mexico: Nepantla... | reverse complement strand
CCAGTTCGCTCTACAACGTTCCAGTTAAATCAGTGAATATCAAACACAGTTTGCATAAAAAAAAAAAAATTTTTCCACTACTTAATTTTTTTGTTTTTTTTTTTTCTTTTATATTTTTTCTTTTTTTTTTTTTTCTTTTGCTTTTTTTTTTTTTTTTTCTGATTCTGCAATGTTATTCTGTCCACATCTAATAATGACCTTCTGCATTGTTGCTTCTCCTTGGTTATATACTCCAGTACTTACTATACTGTCCTTTTATATTACACGAGGCTTTCCACCTATATTGTTTCCTGAAATGTTTTTTCTTATGCTGAAAATTTGCAACATTAAAACCTTTATTATTCTTACCTCTTTCCTGTAACAATGATAAACCATTTGGTGCTTTATAGAAATAAAAAAAAAACATGTCAATACCCTTCCCTGAAACATCTACTTTCCAACAAAGTTTCGTTCCTTTTTTATTTAATCTTACATTGAGGTTGTAATTTGTAATAGAATTGTGTTAATATGAACACTGTTACTGTCCATGCAGTTAAAGAAAGAGGTTAAAGAGCTGACCCTGCAACGGGACCTTGCACATTCTCGAATAAGTGACATGATGAGAGTGCACGGAGAAGATGTGTCAGCAATAGATATGCTCCAAGTGGTGAGCATATTTGCCCTCCCTAAAGCATTAAAAGTAGAGACTCATATGCCTTTTTAAATCTAACCAATTTTCCTGTCAAATCTCCAGGGAAATTTGGATAACCAATACCAAAATTTACGAGTGAGAAATGCATGGAACATTGAAAATCAAAGAGAGGAGCCAAATGTATTATGTCTTGACGGCGAAGAGAGTGTTAGGTCTTTTGATGCATCTCAATATTCAGATGGACATAGTTTTAGTTCTGATGACAACTTATTCCAGCTGCCTGACCTTGAAAAGAACCTTCTGGTCAGTAGTTCTTCCCCGGAGCCGCCAGTCAGAAGGACTGATTCTGTACCCAGTGATATGGATCAGAAAAACGCTCAAGATCAGCATGAAGAAGACAATTGTAAGGAAGTTAGGTGCATTGAGTTAGAAGACCTAATTACAAACACGCATAAGCACTCAAACCCGGAAGATTCAGGATCAAATACATACACTAATTCCAATGCATCGTCTCCTAGAGCAAGCACAGCAATCTCAGGATTAATTGTAGCTGATAATAGAGACAAGGAAAAAGTAGCTTTGAGTTCATCTGGGTTAAAGGAAGACAAGAGATTGAACCATTTGCACCAAGATTTTGTTCTTCCCTCTCCAAAAGAGATTTCTGTGTGCCTGACAGGAAACAGTAGAAGTGGTACTTCTAGAGCCATGAAGCTGAACCGAAGTAGAAGTTGTAAAGCAAGTCTCATGAGGAAATTTTCATCGGATTGGTTTGAAGATGAAGACGATATTAAGAACACACCTCCAATTGGCAATGAAAAACACTTCCCTGGAAGACCCAACGGCTTTCCGAAGAACATTTATGCATTAAGTTATAATGGCAGAACAGAGGGGCTTTCATGTAATGGCCATGGGAATTTGGTGCAAAATTCTGCAGCTGATATTGTTCAGAATATGAAATCGTCCACTAACATGGGAAAAAAGTGTAATGCTCCCTTGCCTCCAAAAGGAAAGAAAACAGAAAATCCGGAGAGGTTGAACTTAGAGGTAAGCTTCTATATATGTCTTATTGGTCTTATTTGCCTTCCCCAGTCTTGATGGCCAAATATCAGTCAACAGGTCCAATTGATAATTATTGTGTCCATTGCTCTATGGATTCTTTTCATATCTCTTCTTATCCCATACATGGTATAGATGTAAGTAGCACATGCACATGCCAGAAGCCTGGTTATATTGAGAATTCAATCAATCAGTGATTGTTTTGCATGACAGGTTCCGGAGACAGGATTTGATCCCATGATGTCTGCACAGAATGTCAAAGATGTTGGCTTGGACCCAATGCAAGCTGATGATAGAGAAAGTCATTCAGATTGGCCTTCAAAATTCAAGAGGCTCCAAAGAGAGATCATTGAATTCTGGGATGCTTGTAATGTTTCATTGGTTCACAGGACATACTTTTTCCTTCTATTCAAAGGGGAGCAAACAGATTCATTTTATATGGAGGTAGAGCTGAGAAGACTATCATACCTTAAGCAAGCCTTTTCCCAAGGCAATCAGACTGTGGAAGATGGAAGAATCCTCAAACCTGAGTCAAGGTAACACAATCAAACTTTTGAGCTTTTATTCAATTCCTTTGATATGTTCTTAAATTGAAATTTACAGTTTTTTATTATAATAGAACTTACCATGTCTTTCACTTGAAAACAGCATGAGATATCTTAGAAAAGAGAGGCAAATGTTGAGCAAGCAAATGCATAAGCGACTGCCTAAATGTGACAGAGAGAGCCTGTACTTGAAATGGGGGCTTTGTTTGAGTTCAAAGAATAGGAGTTTGCAGTTGGCCCATCTATTGTGGAGTGACACAAAAGACATGGACCACGTTAGAGACAGTGCATCTATTGTTGCAAAGTTGGTTGGATTAGTGGAGCCAGAACAAGCTTTTAAGGAGATGTTCGGACTCAACTTTACCCCACAACCCACCAGTAGGAAATCTTTTAGTTGGACAGCCAGTGTGAGGCATATTTTGTGAGCTGGGATTACTTTTTTAGGTAGTTTGGTATGTCCATGTCAAAATTTCCCCACCATATATATATATATATATATATATATATATATATATATATATCTGTATAACATAGGTAATTTTTCTCCTCTCTTATCTTAGAAACCAATTGATTTCTGTTGTATGTTTCTAACTCTCATTGCTATTGATTGTAAAGGATGTGCAATTTCTAAGGTGGTAGATTTGTTCATCTGTATTTACCTTGAATCCAGGTGGAGCATCGGGAAAATTGTTTCCTGGAATTTCTTAGAAATGCTATGTGATTTTTTACATGTGTGAGTGTGATTTATTGTGGCAATCTTTTCTTTAGTTAAATCAGAAATCATAAAACCTATATGAACAGAATTACTATAATACAACTGTAACTTATATCGTCATTAATCAGTTTCAATTAAAAAATAGTATGCCTCATTATTTTATATAAAATGGAAACACATTTCCTTTGAATATTATTCCCAGTATAAGTATGTTTTTCAAAAGATTTTTAAAAAAAAAAAATAAGTGAACTATGCATGAGAAGAAAAGAAAATAACAGTTCCATCCCTTCAAACAAAATCCAAATTGGAAGATGATTAGCCTTATTGTCTTACCCTCCAAAATCTATGCTTTTGTTTTAACATGCATCCTATCTTCTATGTGAAGTGAGAATGCATTCTTTTAGTTTTTAAATACGAAGAAGAGTTTTAGGTTAAAATATATTCTGGATTTAAATTTTCAGAACATTTTTTTGGATTTGACTTCTCCGAAATTTTTTCTAAATTAGACTTTTCATAACAACTTTTTGAAAATTCTTTTTTGAATTTTATTTTTTGGAATTTATTATTTAGAATGTATTTCTTTTTTTTTTTGGATTAGATTTTCTAGAAATTTCAGAATAGTCTTTCCAAAATATGCTTTTAGATTTTATTTTTCTAATTCCTTTTCCATAATGTATTATTTGTATAGAATTGTCTTTTTCAAATGAGATTTTAGTTTTCCAATTCTATTTCAAAATTTTATTTCCAGACTAAAATATAATATTATTCTGAAATTCTATTTTGAGAACGTATTTCTTAATCCTAGATTTCCAATTACATAATACACTTAAATGTGACAATTATGAAAATTTGAAAATTGATAGGATGCTTATTAGAGTTAATTGGGTGCAGGAAGCAAAGCTGCTTTTGTTTGGGCTACAGGACTATCTTATTAGCCCAAGTCCACTATACACGGTGATTTTAAAGGGTGTCGAAATGTCAATAGTATAGACAAATAAATAAAAGAAGATATAGCACTAGCAGTTAGGAACATGTTCTGGACAATAAAATAAATAAACAAATTGTTTCATAAACATAAATTAATTCATATAAAAATTTAAATAAATTTTAGCACATAACTTATACAAATTAACTTATTTATAAATTAATTTTAATATATAGAAAAATTGATTCTATTTTTTCTTCTTATTTTTTAAATGATTTTTTTCTAACATAATATCTATTTGGATGAGTTTATTCTTTTAAAACGCGGTAGTTTTTCTTTTCGCCATGTTAATGAAAAAAAGGGTTTCCCATGACAAAATCATATAATGTAGCATATGGATGTATAATATATGTAATATTTGAATGATTTTCTACTTCTTCTTTATTTATTTACATAATTATTAGATAGTAAAATAATTTGAAGTGATTAATTAAAAAATTAGATTAAATATTTGGAATAATGTTATATCTACATATTTCCAAATGTGTGTGTGGGACATGTTTCTTAAACAACTTAAGAAAAAAATATATTTTGGCTTTGGTTTTGTTTCACTGTTTTTTACTTTTTATTATATAAGAAAGAAAATTCTGAAATTTTAGAAAAGAAAAATGGCTACATTAAAACAAGGGTGTAATTGGCAACTTAATTTGACAGCATGACGTGAGATTAGAGGAGGTGTTAACGGAGGTCAATCTATCATGTATTAGTTTACTAAAATACAATTTGTGGATTAATATCTATAACTTGTGTTACATAATTGTGAACTAGTGAGTTTAATTAAATAAATTTTAAGAAAATAATTTATGATTTTTAATTTTTAATTTTAAGTATTTTATAAAAATAATGAATTACTATAAATAAATATAATGATTAATTTTTTTAGAAATTAAAGATTTATTATTTATTATAAGAAAACAAATAAACATATGATAAAAATATATTAAAGTGATATATATATATATATATATATATATATATATATATATATAAAGTCTCAATATTTACTTGTAAATATTAAACTAATGAGGATAATTCATTAACCAGACGTTTATCTTACATAACCACTTTCCTAAAACTAACTCTTTCTTAATGTTAAAGGTTGTTTGATTTTATCGGTTAACTGATAACACTTATCTGAAACAATATTTTACCTTTCAAATCAACTTAGATTGTGTGAAATAGACTTTAGGTGTCTTTTCTCTACTTATAGACAGTGATAGAACACATAATTATCACTAAAACTGATAAAATCTTTAGAATAGAACAATATTTTTTGTCTCCCCGAGTCACATACTCATAAACAGATCAGTTCTCTATTTTTAAAGTGAAACACCTGATGTATCATACTATTTAGAGAATTACACAATGCTACAATATTATAAAAAAATGCAAACAACTCCTAACTTTCTGCCCTTAACTTACCTCAAGCCATTGTCATCGAGGTCATCTAGCTCCAGAACTCCCACTACCTGAAGCATGACAACAATAACGTTCATTTGAAAGATGCTAGAAATCCAAGATGATATAGTAATGTGGAATCACGGACCACAACTCATTAAGGAGCAGAGTGCAAGAAGATGGAATAGAAGTTACAAGAGAACCCTAACATTGTTTTTTAGAAGAATAGTAGAAGAACAAAATCAAAGGAAAAAGGAAAGAACAAACCGCAACTACCAAACACAAGTAGCGCATAAATTGGAAGAAGGAATAAAAGAAGAGCTGCGAGCACGAGTAGGTGTGAGCTTGTTCTTGATTTTTCAAATTTCAAAGGTTGAATCTATTTGGTTTCTATGGTTTCAAATGAAGAACCGTGGCATTTGGGAAATTTGGGAAACATAGAGTTTTTTGGAATGTTATAAGTAGTGAAGTGAATGTCAACATGTCAAAAGTAGTAAAGTGAATGTCATGTGAAGTATTAAAACTAACACCTAATAAATGTAGTCTAAATATTATTTAAAGCAACTACAATTTAAAAATATGGTTTAAAATATTATTTAAAGCACCTACTTTTAAAAAAAGCGTTGTCTAAAGTATTCATAATATTTTAATGTTAGTTTACGATTTATAATTGTTGCTTAAAATGAATAGGCAACATTTTTTACAACTATTTTAAGTAAGAGAGAAATAAATCTTACTACGTGGGCAACAATAAAAAAATGTTGCTTATACCCACTTTGGGCAACACTTTTTTAGCCGTTAACATGTCAGTGTGATCTAAAGTGAAAAATGGTGGAGTGATTAATTATAAATTGGTCCTTAATTAGTTTTTGTTTGTAACTTAATTGGAAGGTCAGAGTTAAACCTAATTTTCCCGACTATGCCAACTTGGGTTTGACTTGACACTATCCGACGTTTGACTTTGGTAGAACCTATCTTAGTCTGACATAACATGCCCTGATATAAACTTGGCCCAACTTGATCAACTCGAAGTGGCCCGACTCAACTCGATCCAACTCGGCTTGACTCAACTCAGTCTGACGTGGTCCAACTCTAATTGGCTCAATGTGGTTTGATTCTACTCGACTGAATGTGGATCTGACTTGACTTGGTATGATGTGGATCTGACTTGTCTCGACCGACACTGGGTCCGAATCAACTCGACTTGATGTGAGTCTGACTCAACACAGTTAATGCAGGTCTGACTCAACTCAATCAATGTGGGTGTGACTCTACATGACCCATGATTAGCTTGACTCGACTCAACCTAAGATGGATTTAACTTAACTCAGCCTAACGTAGGCCAACTCAACAATGTTGGCCTGACTAACACTAGTGCAGAAAACACATATAACACCGATTCTGGGAGACATTTAACACCATCATCGATGTAAATCTCAACGATGTAAAATGTCAATTAAATATAACACCAGTTGTAAAAATCAGTGTAATATCTACCAACATTTGAATAAAATATTAAAAAATATGTGCTCTAGAAGGCACATAAAACACCAATTGTGGCTCCCAACCGGTGTTATATGTGCTCCAGAGTCACATACCTAAACCCTAAACTTAATACCAAAGCATTCAACATTGTCAAGAGTCGATCACTCCCTAACCCAATACTAAGACGTTCAACATATAACAATTAACCAATTTAAAACATAATACATTATATTCCAAATATAATGTAATAAAACTAATTATCTATATAAATAATTGTAAACCAAATAATAATTAAAAAAAAAACTAAGCTAGAGAGTGAAGGTAAACAAAGTTGTGGCAATGACAGAGGTGGCAATAAAGCAACGACAAAAGCGACAACAAGAGTGGCAACGAAATAGTAGAGAAGCGTGAACGGAAGAATCCCGTTTAGTGTGGATGCTCTCACGACGAAGATAACGAAATAAGAGAGAAGCGATGAGGGGAGTGGTGGAGGCAGCGACAATGGTAGCAACGTTGACAGAAGCAAAATGAACTCTTGAGCAAGAAAACTTAGAAGAATAACACGAATGGAGAGTGAGGGCGCGAGCCAAGAAAATAGGGTAAAAACATATAATACACCGGTTATGAGTAATAACCGGTGTAATATATTTTTTTGAAAACTTAAAAACAAAAATTTAATTTGTAAATAACATATAACATCAGTCCCTCTATCCAACTGGTGTTATATATAGTGCCCATAGTTAAAGGTTTCAATTTTTTTTAAACTTTGGGAATGACATACCAGTTGTATAAAAGAACCCGGGATTATATGTCATTTTTTAAAACTTTTATTTTTATTTTTTAATTTGGGAATGACATATAACACATCCTTTACCGGTGTTATATGTAATCCCACAGATAAAAGTTTTAAAAATATTTTTTTTTTGCTTTGAGCAAAACACACAATACATCAATTGAATAGCTAAACCGGTGTAATATGTGCAAAATATTTACAAAAATGTCATCGCGTTTTTGTTTACAACGGTTCTCATTTAACAGACTTAATATGTCGTTGTAAAAAGCGTTATTTACACTAGTGTAAACTCGGTCCAATGTGTGCCCGAACTCTTGCTCGACCTGACTTGACTTGATTTGGGCTAAGCCTAACTCGACCTGACATAAATCCAATCCATTTGAGTTTAACCTGGACTCAACCTAACTTAAGTTCGTCTCAACCAACTTGAAATAGTGTTGACTTAACCTAACTTGATCTAAGTCTAATCTCACTTGTCCAAATTAAGTTTGAATTTGGATTATTTACTACTTAATCTAAGTCTAATCCCACTTGTGCAAATTAAATTTGAATTTGGATTAAGTAAATATTTTAATGTGTATTTAATACAATAAGTATTTTTATTGAGATATTTCATTTTTAATATACTAATAATATACTAATGAAAAAACTTGTAGTACAAAATATATAACTTCGTTAGTTTTATTTTAAAAAAAATTAATAATTGAGATAATTAAGTACACATTTGATTTTTAATAATTATCACATGTGTTTATTAAAAAAATAATGTTCATATAACCTTGCAATTATCCAAAATTTGGTTTCATATTATATATTGACAAAATTGTTAATGCATATTAATATTAATTTTTAATTTAACTAACGTACGTATTAATTACTAAATATTAAAATATATGTTTAATTATGTCAATTACTAGTGGAGTTTAAACAAAATTAACGAAATTAATTTTTTTTATATTAAAACTTTTTTTATTGTATTAGAAATGAATTGTATTGAACTGAGTATATTAAATTTAATTAATATTTTTTTTTAAATAAGATTGTGTACTAAAAAAATGTCTATGGATTGTTCATTTCCTATAAAAAATTGTTAACATTTTGACTTTACGGACATTTTTTATGTGGATTCTTTTTTGTTCTTTAAACTTCTTTGGCTCGACTCATGTAAATCAAAATCGTTAAGCCAAATTGAGAGATATTCTTATAAGAGAAAAAACATGTTTCGAAAAATACATTATAAATATTCGAAATAAAATTATATATATTACAGAAAAATATTCCTATTTACTTTAAACAATTCAATCCGATATATATATATATATATATATATATATATATATATAAATTGATGTTCCACAAGATAAATATTTATTACACATATTCATTCTAAGAAATTACTACTATTACTTGAAAATGAAAGTATCTAAGGACAGTAATATTTTGATTTTATTTGAAAATTTAGACGTTTTTAAACGAACTTTTTCTAAAAAATAGAAAAATTATTTAAAAAATAAATTTTACACATTAAAATTAATTTGTTTAAAACTAATCTGTTTCAATATAAGCTTTAAACTATTTTTTCTTTTTTAGAAATCCTTATGGAAAAATGCATCCAATTTTTTTATCATAACATAACCCATTAATAAAATTCATTAATGTAATATATTTTTGTTAAAGAATGCAAGTCTTAAAAATTGGTTAGCATTTATAATCTAAAAAAACAAGCTTTTGAGAAAATCACCATAAGAGATAGTTATTGTAAAATTCTATGACTAATTTGTTGGTTTTGGTTTTTATTAAATATTTTACTATTAATTTTTTATAATTTTAAATTTTTTTGACTAAAGTTTCAATTTCTCAAATTTTATTATTGGAATATAAAAATTATACATAATTTACCTTTTCTTTTTATTGGTTGTTAAATGATTAATATTGTGATAACGTGAGGTAACTCTTAATTCAAAGAAAAACATGCATAATATTTCAAATTATGTATTTTATTATTGATTTTTAATAATTTTATGAATTTTACTACTAAATTTGCATGGAGTTTCTTTTTTAACTTTCAAATTCACCAATTTCACTATTTTGATTTTCAAAATTATATACGTTTAATTTTTCGTCAACAACTAGCAATTAAGATTACACGACCAATAAACAATAACATTATTTATTTTTTCACGGGATTATAAAGAAGAGCGAAAATAAAGCGTAAATTCAATTTTTATTTTTTTTACAATTTTATGTGTTCTCGAACGGGTTTGGGACCTAAAGAACTATTGTTTCTGTTTCCATCTTTGGTCGGTCAACAATGTTCCAAACGCACTGCTACGCTTCCCTCCTCTCGGTCGTCTGACTCCACAGGCGGGGATGGTACCTGCAGAAGACACTCCAACGCTCAAGTTAGTCGGGGTGCTGGCACTCGGGTGTCAAAGTACTATAGATAATGACGTACCTTTCTCCTTGAAATGCGTGCTATTTATATTACCTTAATGATCCTTCATTGGTGGGTCGAATTAGAGAATTGGTTCGTGTTTAGGGTTGCGCTAAACAATCTTTAACCACGAATTAACCCTGTTGACTTGGTCAACCCTTGACTTAATGTTAAGGGTCGGTCAGCTATATGTCGTTACATGGCCTTTTCGCCATGACTTAGGCAGTGACTTGGTTCGAGTCCTGACCGACTCAGTGAGTTGTCCGATCGTACCAGTACACCATGCGATAATTTTTAACCTATCTTATCTATTGACAACAAAATATATTTATTTTATTTACATAATTATTAGATAGTAAAATAATTTTAAGTGATTAATAAAAAAATTAGATTAAATGTTTGGAATAATTTTGGACCAAATTAATATTACTATATATTTCTAACAACCTTTACAAATATTTTCATAATTTTTCCTTATAGAAATTAACTAAAACAAGAAAATCATTTCAATCTAAATTTCTACATAATTGTTGATTTTTCTCAGCAAGTGTACCGAATCAACTGTAATATAGTACTCTTTAAAGTACGAATGTCGAACCCACAGGGAACAATTCTAATTAAGATGTTCTGTTTTAAAACTCATCAAGTATAGAAAATAATTTTGAT
>Ga0123342_1010383_pt1 | contig 10709 bp, 8 predicted proteins | sample Turbeawhitnodule_FD_89960 | JGI IMG/M metagenome (GOLD analysis project Ga0123342, IMG submission 89960) | Root nodule microbial communities of legume samples collected from Mexico - Turtle bean Mexico white nodule | ecosystem: Host-associated > Plants > Roots > Nodule | place: Mexico: Nepantla... | reverse complement strand
TAATACTTACACTTGTTTTTAGACCTATCCTCCATTGCTCCTTTGTTTTTCTATGGTTTTAAGCCTAATTTCCCCCTTTTACCTACCTTTACCTTAGCCTCATTACATCCCTTATGAAGTCCTTTTGATCTTTGATTGCATGTTTTTTTTTTCAGTTGTTGTGAATATTAGAGTCTTGCTAAGCATATGGTAGTGTTTGTTTGCATGAGTGTTGAGTGTAAATACAAACCCTAAACACTTGAGAGTTGGTGAGTGTCCAATGAAGTTTTGTCAATTTTAATTCAACCTTTGATTTCAATTACCTGCTTGTATATTAAAATATAGGAATTTCCACTCACATTTTTCTTGATTCCTTGATTTCTTGATATTATATCTTGTCTTTCATTATGAATTCTTAGAATTTTCTATTTGTTATTTGCATTGTTTTTCTTTTCTTTTTAAACCTTCGAGTGTTTTGTCCAGGAGTGCAAAAGGATAAGTGTGGGGGTATTTGATGAGCATATATTTATTCACACTCAATAGCTTTAATCATGGATTATTGGACTATAATAATAAATAAAATTTTTATTTTAATTAATATTCATATAATTGGGTTTATTTGGGTCTTAACTATTATATTTGGTAATTTTGTGTTTTTAGGTTAAATGATTTGAAGCATCTACCTTTGTGAATGAGCCAAATATGTAAAAGTCCAAGTTGCTTCTTTGAATCAAAACAGAAAACAAATTCTGAGGAGAAGAAAGAGAAAATAAAAGTTACAAGATCCCAGAAACAGAATTGGAAGCAAATCTTCTGCAAAATAAAAAGAATTATGGAAAGTGGAAAGTGTTTACAAAATCTAAACTGCAATATTTTCCCAATATCCTTGGAGTAGAAAAGTCTATAAAAGGACACAAGCATCAAGGAAAAGGAGAGCTTCATAGAGTTTTCTTAGTTTATTTTCTTCTTAGTAATTCTTTTGTTTTGCCTCCGCATGGAAGGCTAAACCTTTTTGGTTGGTTCTTTTGTAATTCCCCATTGAGTTATGAGATTTTGTTCAATAAAAGTTTCGATTTTTAAGCCTCTATAGAGTTGTTTTTATTGTCTAATCTCCTGGAAAACTAGTTTTTGTGAGAGGTTGTACTTGAACGCATGATTGAGAGTCTTCCTTGTCTTAAACTTTGGTTTCTTAGTTAGTTCGCATCGTTCTAGTTAATTTCTTGGGCGCATGATTCTAGAGAGAGGAGGTAAGCATTCCCATGAAGTATACGCATGGAACAAAGTGGGTATTGATTAAACCAGTAGACACATGTTTTACTGGTGAGTTTTACTTGAATTAGATTGGCGCATGTTCAATCTGGTTTAACTCCTGTCGGTTGACCCGAAACGCCTTTGTGCGCCTACGTCAGTCTTACGTCCAGAATCTTTGCGTTTGCACGTGCCTTTCCTGTGATGAACACCTGAAAACACAAAGACAAAGGGCACCCGAGGCCGTTTGAATTCCGACGCTCAAGTTAGTACTAGGGCTAGGAAATACCAAAATTGTATAACTGTCACTGTGTGTGTTAAGCGACGCAAAGGAATAGCGTGCCTTTGCCAAGTTTGTTACCTTACTATTTATAAACTGAAACTAAGATTTCCTCTTTACCCGAAATGGGCTTTCTTGATGGGGCGGGCCCAGCACTGTCGTTATCCTACTCTTAGGATAACCTAGCGCGTGGGGTCCCTAACTGGAGTGCAACCTTTGACGGGGTGACCACCTGGGCGCCTCCTCGTGCACCTGATCTCTGGGGTCACCCGCCTTTGGGAGTGCCCTAGCTGTTTCACGTGCCATGCATGCAGCTCACCCCCTGGAATGCGACCCTCATAGGTCATGTCTTTCCAGTGGCTCTACACTTTGTGTTACGCCTGAACGCGTCATCCACTCTATACGCATGGACCCTCGTGATCTAGGCTTTTCCCTTACTGATAACTGGTGTGTGGTCTAGGATCCACCTTTACTGTTTGGGTTCCGATGCCCGACCTCACAACACTGTCTAGTGGCACGTCGATACATCCTGATGACCGATGTCTGACCACCCTTTGGCTCCTTGGCGCACGTGCTTCGCGAGACACTGACCCGCGTGGCTCGTGGGACCCCGCATACGTTGCACCACATTACCAGTGGTCAACAATGTCCACGGATTGGTCGGTACAAGAATCTTACAGTTCTTAGTGATCATATCTTTCTTTTAAACTGTTGCATCAAATAAAAACATTTATGAAGGTGGCTGGAAGAAAATCTTAGTTTTAGCCTTATTTGCTCAAATATTTAATGGCATCGTCAAGACTCATTGCAATTATATGGATTTTTTTCATCTAATATCCAAAATAAATAATTCCTACCCATGTATCAAATGCCACAAATTCAAGTTTTGTGAGATTTGTCATAACTATCCCATGAAAATAAATATTAAATTAAAATCATATATAAGATGTAACAAATAACATGTTCTTTTAAAGCCTAGCTTGGTAAGTTAGAATGCTCGTGTTGTGTTATAAAATCCTTTATTTTTCAATAGAATTTACTTAATATCTACAGTAAAGATTACCCACAATGTGATAGAAAAGTAAATAACTATACTATGATTAACTAATTCTAAGCCTACATAATACTAAAATTACTAAACTAAACTAGGGTTTACCAAATTCTTTTCTTCTCATCTCTTATTTTAAGAATATCTTACTTATATATGTGAGATTTAGGTGAACATAGATTGGGTTTGTATGTTATGCCTATCCTAACATTACTATCCGCTCCAGAAAACACGTTGTCCTCAAAGTGTAGTCTTAAGTGCAATTGGACCGTTAGTGCTTCTTGGGCTAGGGTTGGACCGTTTGAGCAGTTGTTTGGTTGTGGGATAGAGTGTTTTGGTAGTGATGTGAGGGTGCAGCTGGAAATTGGGGTCCTGGGGGTGCAACAGGAAATTGGGTCGCAGGGGCGTTTGAGTTTGCTAGGGTTGGTTTGGGGCGCCACTTTCTCTTGTGCATTAGAGTTTGGTGCGGTGCTTGCTCTTCTGCATTCCACACAATTGTTGTTGTTGCATATCTTTCTTTTCCTTTTTTTCTTCTTTTTTTAAATGGGAGAAACAATTTTTGGTGTTCTAAATGGAATGAATGGGGGAACACAAAAATTGGAGTGGATGCAGATGGTGTAGTTGAAGGCGACCTTGGGCGACGCGGCGGCAGTTAGGGTGCTGGCAATTGAACGGATCTTGATGTCGGTAGCGGTGTTGCGGAATGGAGCCTGGTGTGCGCAAAGGTTGACAGCATTGGGCGACGCAATGGTTGGGGCGCGAGCGGTGTTGTAGCGTGTGATCTGGTGTGCGCGGAGGCTTGCGGTGGTGGGCGACGCAGTGGTGGGCGACGCGGTGGTTGGGGCACGGGCGATGTTGCGACATGTGATCTGGTGTGCACGGAGGCTTGCGGCGGTGGGTGGCACAACGATTGGGGCACGGGCGGTCTGAGCCTTCAAAAACAGTGAGTTGTAGTTTTTGTGGTCTCATGGTTGGTAATGGTAGGGATTGAGTGTGGGACGGATTCTGCATACCGTTATGTGGGAAAATATTAGGAGATGGTAGAGAGGAAACGTGGTTTATGACAGATGTGAGTGACGAATGCAGAAATTCATTCATGGATTCAATATTTGTCTATCTGGTTTTGGTGGCCTCTCCATTTGAGCTTGTATAGCTAAGAGTCATTCTTGGATGGCTTGGAGGATTTCCTCAAGGTCTTTAGATTAAAGTTTGGGAGGCATAAAGAACATGAATGAAAGCACCAATGATAGAACAGGAAATGACTATACTAAGATTAACTAATTCTAAGCCTACAAAATACTAAAATTACTAAACTAGGGTTTGCCAAATTCTTTTCTTCTGATCTCTTATTTCGAGAATATCTCACTTATATATATGAGATTTAGGTTAACATAGATTGGACTTGTATTCTAACACAATGTGATTCAAGAACTTGAGTCCTCTTTTCAATCATGAAAATAAAACCTTAAACTCATAGTCTCACTTTATATTTACTTTTAAGTAGTATATCACTTAATTTTTTTAAAGTCTACATATACCAAATTGCAACTAGAAAAAAAAATTCATTAAAATAGAACAATTTTGAAATTACATTTTTGTACGAAAATTTTCCATTTTTATAACTTTATATCATGGACAAATGCTGCATGGAAAAGGAGGAAAACCATTCCAGCACATCAAAAGGTATAATGAAGGAGAAAACATCAAGATAGGTTAATGCTTTGGTTATAGTTACAGCCAATTTTCTTGCTGATAAAAAAAAATAGTCACAGCCAATTAAATGGCTGAGCCAATACAGAATCATGTTCTCTTGCCAGTCAAACTTATTGCCTGAGCCAATACAAAATCATGTTCTTTTGCTAGTCAAACTTTGACATAGACCAGTATGCATTGAACCAAGATTACTAGTTTAATTTTTGGTCTAAATTTAAATCTCTCACGACAAGTGTGCTTAACATACAAAACTAGGATTCAACTTCAACTCAACAGTATCTTACTTGAAATTTATGTAAGATGCACAAAGAGACAGGCTGATATCAGAGGCCATGAGACAGAAGAGAAAAACATAAATCTGGCTTATTTTAAAACCAAAAACATTTAGAAATAACAAGTGAAGCAAGAGAGCATTTATTCCACTTCAGACATGGAAAATAAGCGACACTATCAAGCTTTGGACTGTCCTGCTTTAACCAGATCTTCAAGAGCCTTAAAGATCTGTGCCTCTGACAAGCCTTCCAATCTGATGCCTTTCTCAACACCCAAATCTAGTTTTAGGTAAGAAATTACATGAAATCAGGTTCATCACAAACAAATAAATAAAGAATGATGCAAATAATAAAGTAGCCTTACAACAAGGTATAAGGCTCATTAAATATAGAAAATACTGAGATTGAACCAGTTTGGATGAATCTATCAATATATACTTAATAAGAAGAAGAAATAAATATATAAGTACAATACAAGAGTCTTACATGAAATTTTATTTTACTTTAAGCACGCATTACTATGTCACATTATTTTTAAACATTACAAGGGTCTTCAGACCAACACTTTTACAACTTTTTATTAACATTTCAATCTTTTACAACTTAAAAATTAATTTATTACATTCTGATAAGATTAAAAATGTTTTTAATCCTAAGAATCCTCCATGCTACATCAAAATACTACTACAATGAACATTACTTATAAGACCCAGGTCTTAATCCGTGTCTTTAAATTAATACTCTGACAGTGACCCTTGCATTGGAGATGTCTTTAAAATAAAACTGTTTGCACAATTCAGATTATTTGTGTATCCCAAACTATTTTGAGGCTTTCCAGTCTATCTTTTCCATAAGCACCTATTATGAACTAGAATCCTTACCTTAGAATTTCTGTTAATAGTTGAGTTTTACAATCAAAAAGCTAGCATCTCATAAGCTACAAGCAAATCAAAACTAGACCATTATCTGTAACTTTGTGCCTTGCTGAAAGCAAATATGACAATCATTTCCCTTTTTCTAGATTCTCACCTGCTAAGAAACGTGGCATGCATAAAGCATGTTGTGACCAAATATTTTTTAAAATTGACAACATAGTTTCTCAATTATAATCTAGAAGTGCACAATAGGTAGGTATTTCAGAAAACTAAACAAATGCATGAAAAGTTATTGTGTTTGAGTACCAATTATGCCCAAAAAACAAAGCACCCTACTGCAGAAGGCGTGAACCTCATTGCTAGGCCTTTGCTACAGCTATACTAAGAGAAGAGAGAATACACTAGTAAAATTAGGGCACATTCTTTCATGCATTCATTTTGGTTCCAGACACTGTAAATAGTTGCCCCATGGGCCCTTGGGCATTACAAACTTATATTCTTATGATAATATAACCTTCTTTTCTAACTTATTAGATTACATATTGGTCCATCCATTTAGGTTGTCTAATAGATCTTTTGAGCCATCTTGGGTTGTTGGGCTGAGGTGTATCATCACTCTCCGCTGCATCTAGCACTTTGTCCTCAAAGTGACTTGAGTGGGTGTTTTGGGCCTGTGGAGTGGGCTGAAGGAGTGTAGGAGTGAGTTGTTGGGTTTGAGGGGGTGTAAGAGTAAGTTGTTGGGTTTGAAGGGGTGTAGGAGTAATTCTTTTGGGTGGGGTATTTTGGGCCAAGTGATGGTAATGTAGGGGGGTTAGTAATATAAGGTGGACACTGTCTGGATTTAGAGTCTCGGCATTTTTCTTCTATGAGCTTGGCTAACCCAATGGCTTGTGAAATAGAGAAAGGGTTTAGGATAGCTAACTCTCGACGGATTTCTGGTTGTAAACCCGAGAGGAAACAATTGAGTATAGTTTTTGGAGTAAGTCCCACAATGCAATTGCATAATTTTTCGAAACGAGCCTGATAATTAGTTACTGTGGTGACTTGAGTGGCTTGAATAGTTATGCTTGGTGGTTAACATAGGTGGATGGCCCAAAACGTAGTTCCAAGGAGCGGGTGAAGGAGGGCCAATCTGTGATTGGAAGGTTTTGATGCATCCACTTTAACCAGTTGAGAGCTTCACCCTTCATATGGAAAGCTACCATAGATAATCTTTGCTCAAGTGGAATTTGATAAAACGAAAAATATTGCTCTACTTGAAAGAGCCAATCCAGGGGTTCAGGACCTTAAAAAAAACTAACTGAAGCTTGGGGGGTCGGATGGTGGGGGCAAGATTTTGAGATTGTTGAGTGTGGTTTTGGGTGTGTTTAGGAATAGCATGTGCCTCACTGATCAGGGGAGAGGATGTTGCAGTATTTTGAGTGTTGATTGCCCCACCTAGTGGCTAGGCAAGGTTCTCTAAATGTGGAATAGAGGATACCTGATCAATGAGGAGGGTGACAGTGGAATGAAGGGATTCATTACGAGCTTCCAAGGAAGCTTGACGGGTGTGAGTTTCTTCCATCTGCACTTGGATGGCAGCAAGGCGTTCATGGATGGAGTGGAGTATTTCCTCTAAATCTTTTGTTTGGGGTTTGGGAGGCATGGTATCTCAATGAAAACACCAATTTGCTAGGCCTTTGCTACAGCTATACTAAGGGAAGAGAGAATACACTAATAAAATTAGGGCACAAATTCTTTCATGCATTCATTTTGGTTCCATACATTGTAAATAGTTGCCCCATGGGCCCTTGGGCCTTACAAACATATATTCTTATGATAATATAACCTCCTTTTCTAACTTATTAGATTACATATTGGTCCATCCATTTAGGTTGTCTAATTGATCTTTTGGGCCATCTTGGGTTGTTGGGCTGAGGTGTATCACTCCTCCAATGAAATTATTCTCTAACTAACAATCTAGATATATTAGTGTAAGAAGGGCTCGACAGGATGTGATTTCAGCCATACAGATTCAACACCTGTACAGCTGAAATTTTAGCCACATGATTTCAGTGTGTATGCAAGGTCAGCGTTATTTTAATTTGAGAACAGTCAAAATTGGGATACAATTATAAATTATTTTCTACAGACTACTAAGGGGTAAATGTAGATTATCCAAATTTCAATCTTAGTGCACCAATGTCAATCGATATATCCTTAAAGTTTCAATTGATGATACAGAATGTGAATGCAGAAACATGGTGACAAATTCAAATGAGAAAGATAAGGAATTAAATTTAAGATGGTACCATATCTTGCCCATAACTGGGGTTCAACTCCACTGCACTCACGGATTAATATCGGCAATTTTGGGTTCAATGTCTTTAGTTCCTTATAATTCTTTTCCACAAAAGCCCTGAAAAATTAAAAAAAAAAGAATAAAAGCTCATTTATATTCAAATATACATGACATTGAGTATAAATAAGCAACCAAACAATATATAGTGCTAAGAACTTTCAACCCAAAGAAAGGTAAAATATTTGTTTGTAACCTTGCAGATGAGCTTGCAGATGATGACTGGCACATCAAAAACCGAAGTTCTTTTATGTTTTTCGAAAGGTGTCCCCTCCATGCCATTGCTTCCCTGGATTAAGGTAATAATTTGTGAGATTTTACGTCATCACAAGGCAGACAAAGAAAGGTGTAACCTAACAATCCAACCACTTGAAGTAGCATAACTGGAAAAGCACGTATTCAAATTCTATTACACAATAGCTATGTAAAATGTTCCCAAATATCAAAAGCACAATAATAAATACAAACGTACTGCATGTCTAAACTACAAATAATTTACAATGAAGGCCACCTAAAATTATATTTTTGTTACACAATGCTTTTCTCCAGCTTCAAGCTTCATTAACACCTTTCCCATGGCAACCGCTACACCGAAACCCTAACTACAAAATCTCTAAACAACTTTGCACTTCCACACGATTATCAAAGATTCCCTTCCCATCAAGACCAACCATCTTAAGATCCCACACACTCTCAGGCTCAAAAATGGCAACATCAGCCTCAAGATTTCAACCCACAGACCCATCAACTCCCAATCAATTTTCTCACCATAATCATCGACCTCGCCAGCACGATGTTCCTCTTCCATTTCCAGAACATGGCCGAAACCATAATCAATGGAATCAACCCCTCAAAATCCCAATTTCAAACACCCACTTCTCAAAATCCCAACTTTCGATGAAACAATCAATACCCTGCTACTTCCAACGAAGGTGATTTAGAAAGCATCACAAATCATAAGCAAATTCCACAATACACAATACGCCAGAGTATAAGTAAAGTTCATCTCTAATGCCCTCAATAAATAAACCGAAGCAAATAACATCAATCCAACCACAGAAGCATATAACAAATTAACAGAAGAAGAAAAATCTTACAAGATCGTTCGTAACTGTCTTGTTGGCTGTCGCTGGGTATGGTAAAGAACTGAGATTAAACTGATAGGATTTCGAAACTAAGTTGGACGAATGTCAAATAAGTTGGGCTGAAGCCCATCCAAGCCCAACCTACTTGGGTCATGTTAATCATCATATTTGAACCTGTTCCCGATTTCAGTATGAAAGTACAAAAATTTCCTTGAATAAAATGGGATACAAATTAAAATATATTACGTGTCAGCACAAATGTTAATCCATTAAAAAATAAAAATAATAATATAAAAATCAAATCAAACTTATGCTACGAAAAATAATAAAAATATTTTCTAAAATAAATATACAAAACAAAAAAAGATTTGATGTCTGTTATTTAAAACTAAAACTAAAACTATTAATAAATATTCCTATTATATTTCTTATAATTTTAAAAATAAAAATGTCTGTAAAATATATTCTTTTCATTTTCTAATATATTATGTATTAATCCTTTTAATTTTTTTCAAAACCCTTATGATATAAATAAACAAATTTTAATAATATTCTGGTCACAACATTAAAAAGATAGTAAATATTATAATAGATAGAATAGAAATTTTTGTGATGTTAAATTTAATTAAAAATATTAAAAAAATATAACCAACATTTTAGTAATTTAAAAATTATAAAGATCATTTTTACATAAAATTTATCCGAACGTATAATTAGTTATTTAAATTAGTTTTAATAATTTATCCTACTTTAAATAAAAAAATTATAATTATTATTCATATATTTTTTACATAATATCCATATGACATGATGAAAATTTTAAAAAACTAACAAAATAGTGTAATTTTAATTTTTATTTAATTTAATTCTTATAAAATAGTGTAACTACTACCTTACAACTCTTTTTCTCTCTTTTGGGAAACAAACAATAAAATGACTTGCATACCTTTAATTTAAATATATATATATATATGTATATTTCCTCTTCTAAATCAAATATAACTAAAATCTAATTAATATTGACAATATTTAAAGTATTTTAATTGAACTTAAAGTTATAAATTTTGCTATATTGTTTATAAAACAATTTATATTATTGTAAGTGTATCGGTATGGGCGAGTTCGAGGTCCACCTGGCTGCCCGAGGCCGAGTCCGCTTGATCGAGACCAGGGGACCTGGTTGGGACTTAAGAGATTTGGCCGAATGACGAGGCCGATGACCTACCTGGCCGAGACCGAGGTCCACCTGGTCGAGACCTTAGAAGGCTTGGCCGAGACGACCGAGACTACTGGAATTTGGCCGATGGGCGACCCATGCCATGATGAGTCCGCTTGGCCGAGACCAGGGGGACCTGGATGGGACTTAAGAGATTTGGCCGAATGACGAGGTCGATGACCTACCTGACCGAGACCTTATAAGTCTTGGTCGAGACTACTGGAATTTGGCCGATGGCCGATGTTGGGTTTGGGCTCACTTCCTATGTGGAGGCCCAACCCACAGTGAAATTAGGTTAGGTCCCTTTTGCTTTTCATTCTTTCAATGGATGAGTGAGTGCAGTCAAGGTGCAATAGAGAGAGCAGAGAGAGTCATCCAGAAACTCTTGGAGAGAGTCAACAGTGTGCCATCCATAGAGAGTGATATAAAGAGTGAAATAGAGAGTGATAGTGAAGCGGAGAAAGTTTCGTCAGAAACTTCCGACCACCGCCGCCGATTTGTTCACCGTTGGATCTGGCTGAAACTTTGTCATCAGGTTCATACTGTGTGTAACTTCAATCTGACCGTTCGGATCTTGCAGAAGGTGTTTGAGCAGAGAGAAATTCATCTCACACTGCAGCAGCATTTTTCAGCGTTTCTTTTGAGAACGGGAATT